>JAABUV010002680.1_pt1 | contig 23704 bp, 17 predicted proteins | sample 5559971 | NCBI WGS metagenome assembly JAABUV01 (sample SAMN10711881, study PRJNA513362) | rock metagenome | isolation source: Antarctica rocks | place: Antarctica: Victoria Land, Knobhead nord | collected 2015-12-19
CTAAACTCGTGATTCTTTGCATCTTGACAATCATTTTGTCTTTCGCCTTTTGCAAATGCTCATCAAAGTCTTTTCAGTTGACTTTTTGCAGATTGTATGACGCGTTCAACGAATTTTCGACCAACTTTATCTTTTTTGTAACTATTGTAAATAGAATTACTTCATGATCGAACTCTGTGTCTGCATCTTCGTCTACATGCCAGTTTTTGATGTAGTTTTGCATATTCTTTGATGCAAAAGCTAAATCAATTATCAAGCTTGATCGTTCGAAATAGCTGTAATATGTGTTTATATCAGATGTATTAATCATGTTGCACTTATGTAAATTTACCCAATTTACTAATGCTTTTGTTCTAATAGAATTTGCAATCTTTGCATTTCACCATCTATGATGCGCGTTAAAGTCTTCTGCAATAATAATCTTTTGCTCAGAGTTTAGCTTGACTTTTGCTAACTCTCGCTCAATCGTATATAATTGCTCGTCATCTGCGTTTTGTGACTTTTCATTATAAATATTGAACAATAAAATCTTATTCTGAATTTTATCGTTCGCTATCAATATCGCTTGCATGTCTTCGCTATTGACTATGTCTGATCTTGATGTGCATGTAAATTTCTTTGCGCTTTTCGCTACAAATATCAGTACTCTGACTCGAGCGTTCTGAATATTTGATTTGATGCATATAAACGATGAGTGCGAAATTGTTATGTTTTCGTCTTTCATTCATGATTCTTGCAGTATGACAATATTCGCTCTGATTTTCGCAAATTTCATGCATGCGTGCATAATTTGCATTGATCTTGCGCAGTTGTGCTGTAGAATTCGAATATTCAACGTGTTTGCAAAGCTTTCGTCATTTGCGTTATTTTGCAAACTTTCGAGCGTAGTACTCATTACAATTTGATGACTAGATGATCTTTTTGAGAGCTAATGAACTGAGCTGTCTGATGTGTTTTGCACATTGAGCTATTTGCAAAGTGCGCGTCTTGACAATTGCAGCATCTAGAAATCATGTGATTGCATGATTGCTTTTCTTTGCACGTAGATAGTTGACATTTATGATCTCATGTCTGATGATTTCGCTCGCAGTACAAGCATCTTGATGATCTGTTACATTTGTTTCATAAATGTTCAAAGATTTGACATTTTTGACATTGATCATTTGATCGATAGTCTTTATATTCAACTGTTTGATATGTTGATTTTGCAGTTAAGAGTCATTTTTTCAAATATCTTTGTGCTTCTGTCTCGATTTTGAAAGCTAAAATCGTCGATGCGTGTTTATTTCGTGATCGGTTTTCGCTTTTAAATAATCATATAGAATTGATTATTAGTTTTAATTCGAGGTTGAAGAACTCTAATTCAGTTTTTAGATTTTTCATTTCAGTTTTCGTGTTGAAGATTTCGATTTTCAGACTGTGTATGACTATTTTGTGTCATTTCTCATCTTTCTTAATGCTTTTAACATTAAAAACATGCTTTCATATTGCTCTTTGCGCTAGTAAGACGTCTGCGATGTATTTTTCTAAGATCATCAAGACAATTTTGTTTCTCTTTTGCGTTTTGACTACTGTGACGACTATCAGATCGATTTTTGCGTTTTTCAATGTGTTATTTATCGAATCTCGCATCTTCATCGTCTTTAAAGTTCAGTTCTCATTTTTGAAATTGACAATGAGTCTTCTTTCGCAATATGATATCTCTTACGATTTTGGCGAAGGTTTTTTGATAATCAGGTTTCATTCGCCTGCATTTGCATTTGCATTTGCATCTGCGAGTTGAGCTGCTTTTTGCGCATATGTGAGCTTCTGCGTTGGTTTTTGCGAATTTTGCATCACTTGCAACGTTTGCGAAACCTGCGTCTTCTGCAAGATTTGCGAATTCTCTGTCATTTGCTTTGCATTGATTTTCTTTTTGATGTTTTCAGCATTTTGTTGAATCAATTGTAGAATGATCTTCAATTTGTTGTTTGTTTGACTTTGAAGTTGATCAATTTGCTTCTGAATCGAGTTTTCTATGCTTTCATTGCATGCTCTTCGAATGTAGATTAAGCTATGATTTATAGCCTCTTTCTGTTCTGATATTGCTTGTCTTAGCTGATTGACTGCGAATTCAATTCTTTCGCGCAGTCTCTTTATCTGCATCTCTTTAGAGATGACATCGTAGCACTTGCTAGTACTAACTTCGATGCTAGCTTCTTTTTGCGAACTTTTCATCGCTTTTCGCTTTTTCATTTCTTTGAATTTCACAATCACTCATGTTTGCTCTTTTTGCTGCGAATTCGCATTTCACAGATTGATTGTATTCTTGTCATTATGTGCATTTGCATGTGAATTTAGCATCAATGCATCGAGTGAACTAAACATGTATTGCGTTTTTCTATTTGCTGATGTGAGCGATTTTTGTTAACTGCGAAATAAATCAACAATGTTGTTCTGCAGTTGTTTGTCTATCGAAAATATGTTGTATACGTTGCATGCAACATACATAGAGCACGACTTCTATGCTGGTTTCTTTCTTAGACTCAAGAAATTACTCAGAGAGAATTTCTTGCGACAGATTCACAGTTCAAGAGAAATGAGATCTCTCACTGCTCAGATTTCGACAGTTTACTTCTTAAGCATGAGTCGCAGATGTTTCGTCTGTGATATGCATGTGTATCGCAGTCGATTTCTTCTTTAATCACATCGACATGTGCTACTGTTCTCTTGAACTATACAGATGATGTCTTTGACTAGAAATTGATTCTATCATCAAGACATTCAAGAGTCAGAGTTCAGTGAAGAAATGAGATTCTTGAGATCAACAGTCATCATCATTGTATATCATGTTTCGCAGACGCTCACTTCGCTTGTAAAGCGTGCAACTCATCTGTTTCACATTATCTGTAAAGATCTCTCTCATGCAGATCGATCATGTCTTGCAAAGATGTTCATATGCTACACTTCTAATCAGACAGCGTAGTTTGATCATTCTTTACTAACTCGCTTGTGTTTCTCTTCTCTTAACGAAGTCTTCTCGTCAGCATATCATCTACATATAGAATGTCTGTGTCTGAACGTCTGTTAAACGATATTAATGAGACTCTCGAGTTTGCTCATGTTGAACTTAACGAGACTCGTAAGTTGCTCATGTTGTAGTAACAGACACGCAGTCTTAACAAGATCTATACGTAGTTAGCATGTAGATTTAAAGAATGTTCGTGATTCAAGTTCTTTCTGCTAATCATCTTCAACAAATCAAACATAAGAATGTTCTGTCTCAGTTCTTGCTGTCATGACAACAAGATACTGAATCGAATGATTTTCATAAGCAATTTTCCTCGTAGTTCTGCGTTCTATTTGACTTTCTCATCTGCGTGCAAATTGCTTGTAGCATGCGCATTGAGATTATCAAAGTCTGCGCGATCGCGAAAACTCTGCACACGATCAACGCACAGCGCTTCATCATCACGCAGCGCTTCAATGTCATTTAAACTTTTGATAATCTCTAGACTTTACTGTAGCTAGACAGTAGATTCGTAGTCAGCATTGCGTACAGATGAGTTTCATCGCTGATCTCTATGTTATCAATAATGAATCTATAGCTTCTATTCAACGCGTGATGCTTAAGTAAATTCTTGATGAAAGTGTCTGTGCTGTTTGATTATGATGCATCATCTTTGCTCTGCTCTTCATTGATGATATTTTATACAAATGATGTTTTGATTCAATTCTTGATTCAAAGATGAAAGATATTTTCTTTGCACTTGTGATGTTTATGATTATAATGTTGAAAACTATGTTTTCTTGCTCAATGATTGTCATTCATTGGGCAGAGAAATATGTGATGAAAGAGAGATGCATATAATGAGAAGATAAAGTGCAATTGTATTAAATAACTTTATTCTGCTTTTGATTTGACTTATATCATGTAAACATTGAATAGATTGTTAGTATAAATGTGCAATCACAATCATTTGATGCATGACTTTGATCAATAGTAGAGAATGCGTTCTGATCATTCTTATGAACTCTCAATTTTTCACGTAAACAGATACTTGACTTGACATCAAGTAAAGAAGATGAGTTCAAGCTCTCTCAATATATCAGCGTGATCAACGAGTCACTACTTCTTTAAACACTGTAATCACGACTCTCAGATTCATCATTTGAAATGATTATTTTATTTGATATCTTTTTATCAATTACTTGATGACATTGTCAATGTGATGAAAACGTTTTGATATTAATGCAGTCAACGAGTTGCAAATTCTTCAATCACTTGTAATCACAATTTGCAGACTCTTTATCTGAGTTGTTTTTTTCACTAGTAGTATCTTTTCATCTCTTACTGACATTAACATGTCATTAATCTTCTTCATAAATTGATTGTAACTGTTAGAAGAAATGTTGTCGTGTGAGTGAAAACTCTGCATAATAATTTTTCTGATCACGCAATGTTTTAACATCATTTAAACTGCGTTGAATTAAGATCTCTTGACTCTTCTGACTTCTATTCAAACACAGAATAAAATCAAAAAATTTGTATTGACATCATGTATAAATGAATCTTATTGTCAATCTCTAAAATTCTTGATAAAATAAAGAAATATTCAGATGAAATAATCTTGTATTAATGCAATCACTAGTTAATCTGAGCTTGAGTCTGCAAAGAATATTTTCATATTCTTGAGATTTATAAAATTTTATTGATAATTTATAAGAAAGTTCTTTTAAATCATCATGCTCTTAACAGATTTAATCAAGAGTGCAAAGAAGAAAGTAATGCATTTATTCTTCATAATGACATTGAAAGCAAGAAAAGCTTTTAAAAGATTGAAAACAATCTTTATCAATGCTTTCATTTTGAAACACTATAATTAAAATGCAGATCTTTGCATGAAAATTAATGCATTTAATCATGAAGTTGAAGATGTGCTTAGTCAGAAGAGCAAGACTGATCAATGACATTTCATTGTATATTATAGTTACAAGTTAAAAGAAGCTGAAGTACAATGAGACATGCATGATAAAAAGTTGTATGCTATAGTTCTTGATTTTAAAAACTGACAACATTATCTTCAGAATAGTAAGTGATTCATATGTGTGATAACAGATCATAATAATCTTCATTACTTTATGATGATGAAGAAGTTCAATGCATGACAGATGTGCTAAGTTGAGAAATTAGCTGCGTTTGACTTTCATATAAAATATCACAGAGACAAATTAAATTCTGCAAATGCATCATTAAAAAGACTCAACATTATGAAATTAAATTATAGTAAGAAGAATAATGATTATTTTCTATCTATTTTGCAAAACAAACTTTGCAATCAAAAATGTCAATCTGAGCTGTTAAAGAATAAAGAAGTTTTAACAGTAATTAAACTCACAGTATTAATGATGCAATTGAATGACATAGTCATTGCAAATACTTAAATCACATGTTTGAATAAGAAAATTCTCATTAAATCTTGCAGAATTTTAAACACTGCGTTGTTTCAACTTCTGATTCATCAGATTATAAAGTTGAAGAGATTTTATTTAAAGATGAGTGAATCAATGATTGCATGATTGCTGAAGTTATAACAAAGAGACGTCTTTATCATGAATAAAAAATGATGTCAACGATTTGCATTTAAAAAGAATGAGCTTTCAAAATAAAGTATGAGAAATGATGAACTGCTATATCATGATCTTGCAGTTTATATATTCAATAACTTTGCTACAAGAAATGAGATTTTGTGTCATGATAAATTGACACATAAAGATTAAATCAGAGACTAAAGTCAGAAGCTGAGTTGAAGATCAAATCTAGTTAGCTTTGAAACTTTATGACTTTGTCAAAGCATTATTTAGACTACGTCATATCTTCAACTTAATATGTCATGAGTTATGTTGTGCTCAACTTGACAATGCTTGACAAACTATTTATAGTCAATCAATTTTCTCAAGTTATTGAAAGCTTCTTGATAATTAGTTTTATCATAAATATACTCATTCTGTATCTGCTTAGAATATCACATTGTCATATCATTCTTATAGATCTTGTTTATTCATTTAGTAAACTCAATTATTACAGTTCTAATTATTTCAAATTCTTCTTAAAGATGATGATTTGATATTCAAGCATGATAATAGTAACATGATTGTAACAGAATTGCAACGATGACATTTTAATCTCATGAAACATCATATCAGAAAACAAACGTTGCATAATGAAATTAGAAAGTGAAGAAACAGAAGATGAATTCTTTCTTGATATTGATGAACAGCTGACATAAGTAATGCTTCAATGTAATGAACTGCAAAAGAAATAAAAGTTAGCAACTATTCAATCAAAGATTGAGATTCTGCAAGTCATTGAAATAACGAAGAAAAGTCATTGAGCTTTCACTTAAGCTCTCATGAAGAATTTGAATGATCTACACATCATTTTTATAATGTTGATGATGATGAAATGAAGTCATCATGAAATCATTTTGCAAAAGCAAAGATTCTCAATGTTTTTAAAGAAGTATCATGACAAAATCATAAAAGAACATAGAGAGTGAATTTGTGATGTTGAAATCTTATTTCAAAATATCTCTTGACATTTTAAAAGTGACGAGAAAAAGATTTTATATTGCATGATTTATCTGAAGAGTGAATCAAAGAAACTTTGATTCAATCATGAAGAGACTATGTTTGCAGCTCAGCAGATGTGATTTAATTTTATTAACTTTCTTCTGAATTTAATTAAGAACTTGATGAATCAAGACATAAATGTGACTCAGCAGTATGTGAATGCATTGCAATGTTCAAATCAGATGATATGAATGTTTGCAACTCATCTGAGCATTCTGAAACATCAACTTTCATTATATAATAATGAGCATAAGTGAACTCATTTATTCATCAAGTTGAGATCTGAGCTGCATGTGATCATTACTAATGTGCAGTTAATTTCTATCACACAAAATGTGTTAATCAATTTTATTACTCAATTGAAAATAAATCTGCAAAAAGAACACATTTTGTCGTTGAAATGATCTTAAGATGAAGACTTGCATGATTGAGATAAAGTCAACAAGAAGACTTATTCAAAGTGAAAGAAATTTTATTGATCAACTAGACTTGATTCTTCATCAAAGACAAGCTCACACACTTTGTCACATTATAGTAAGAATTTGTTTAATATAACATGTTACACATGCAATTAAAAGAATCATTACTTTATTGATTGTAAAGATGAAAAGATCAAGAATAGATCAAAAAAACTTAATGTAAATTAAATATTTATTAATTTAATGTTGCATATAAGTTGTTTCAAGATTTCAAGAAAAGACAAGTTCTTAATGAATGCTTCAAATTATAAAGAGAAAAACAAGAAGTTCTCTTTGTAAAAACTCTTATATATAAAGAGCATGTAATTCAAGAAAATCAGAAGACAGAAATAAAGATTCATATAAATATTGATGTTGAGATAAATGTGATTAGTCAATGTTTCATTATCAAACAAGATATGTTCTTGTTGAACATCAATCTTTCAAAATCTATCTGAATGAATGATCAGAATGTTTATTGTTATGACGTTTATAAGATGTGTTATTAACTGAGAGACAGCTGAAACATAGAGAAAAAAGATATAAGTATCTTCTATGCTATTGACAAGAAAGAATCTTTCTTGATTCTGAGTATATTAAGTATGCAATTCAAGCGTATTTGAATAAACATGATTGCAAAAGCATGATGTTTTAACATGAATGAGCATGCATTCAAGTTATTCATTGCAGAAGATTTTGCAAAAGCTTTACAAGATGAGTTTACTATATATGCTTTTGTCATGATCAACATTGTTGAAGAGTCAATTGTTGAACATCAAGTGAAAGTAATGAATAATGCAGCGAGTTGTATCATAAATGCGCTTGAAATGCAGACTTTACTCATTGAATTGAAAGAATATGAAGATGTATTCTTGATAAAAAGTGTTGACAAATTGCTTTTGCATGAAGATTATGATTATGCAATTGAAATCACTGCAGAATCATCATATGAATCATTGTATAATTTGTCAAACACAGAGTTAATGACTCTGTGACAGTATTTAGATGATGTTTTAGCGAAAGAATAAATTAAGAACTTCGTCAGCTCAACTGACGCGTCTATTTTATTCATTCTCAAAAAGAATGATAGTCTTTATTTATACATAAACTATCGAGATCTGAATAAGATCACTGTCAAAAATCATCATTCACTGTCTTTAATTAATGAAACTTTAGACAGACTCAGTAAAATCAAGCAGTTCACTAGATTGATCATCAAGTTGAGTTTTCATATCTACATTCTGACTCAACTCAAGTACTTGAATTGAATCTTCTGACTCAACTCAAATACTTGAGTTGAATTTCATGATTCAACTCAATATCAATCTCGAGCTGAGTCAGAACTCGCTGACTCGACTTGACTCGTCAAGCAATCGAATATGACATTCAGAGAGCTAAATATAGAAATTTTTCCGGTTTTTCGCCTTTGCATTACCTTTTTGCATTACCTTTTTGATAGAAAGTCATAAAGAGAAACATGAAGGAAAACATGAAGAGAAACATGAAGATCGTTTGATAGAAAGCTTTGATAGAAAACTATGATAGAAAACTATGATAGAGAGCTATGATAGAGAGTCATGACGAGAAACTATGAAGGCTGTTTGATAGAGAGTCAAGAAGAAGAGTTATGAAGAAGAGCTATGATAGAAAAACATGAAGGCTATTTGATAGAGAGTCATGATAGAAAGTCATAATAGAAAGTCATAATAGAATATCTATCTATCTATCTTCATGTCTTGACGAGTCGATACTTGATTTCAACTCTCTAACTCAACTCAAATACTTAAGTTGAACATCTCAACTCAACTTGAATACTTGAGTCAAGAACTCGACTCGATCTTGATGACTCAACTTGACGTGATCAGTCTAATCATGTAGCATTCTTGATCGCAGATGCGTTCAGTTTGAGCAGTGCATGAGTACATGCTTCGCTGTCTGATGACTTCGTTTGCAGTCGCATCACAAGCTATTTATGCTTGAAACATTTCTCAAGTGCAGATAAATGTTAAAATCTATGCGTTCAATTCTGATGTAAGTTGCAAGAATGCTTTCAATCTTCTGAAGATCATCATGCATCTTTATCATCTTGTTGAATAAATGAAATCTTCGTGCTGAGATTATATTAATGTTTGCAATGCATTTCTTGTATTTTTTTCATCATTGCTTTCATTGACTTTTATGATATAATGCTATTGCGATGCTATCACTTATTAAAATCATCATAAAAGAATTGAATCATCTGCATTTAGATTGCATTCTTGCGTCTTCTTGAATAAATGTGTTCAGAAGCATTATTTTCTTGATGACAGAAAAGTGAAAGATGAGATGATTAATTTTCATCAGTTGAACGTGTATGAATTTGCATGCTCATTTAATCTCTTGCGTTTTGTCATTGACTCAACTGCATAATGTGACTTTATTCTGCAGCATGTTCAGATAAACATGCAACGAACTTATGAACATTTTGATCTTTAATGTTTTGATGCTTACTCTTTTGAACACTTTTGCAACGTAATGTAAAGTCTGATTTTACAGAGTTTCTAATTTGCATTTCTTGTTTGACAATTCTTTCTCTTTGTCACGCTGATGTCAAACTGATGCTTCAAATGCAATTTCTGATCTCATTACAGCTGAGTACACTTGTTTCACTTTTGTGAAGATTGTCTCTCATGTGAAGACTTCTAGATGACTAAGCGCAAGCATTCTTGTGACGTGACTCACTTCTATCTGTCAAAGATGCGCATCTCATTGCAGTTTTGTGTTCAGTTGAATCTTTAGAACTCGCACATCTGACTTCAACTTAATCATTGAGCTTTCTATTTGTATGCTAATCATCATGTTGAATTTTCTCAATTTTCTAGTGAAATGTATCATGTATGAACTCATATTTTTCTGATGCAAACGTTGCATCATGAATTCAAGCTCACTTCGCGCAGATGTTGTATGTTTTGGTCAGTATTTTGCAAATTTCTTCAATGAATTTATCATAAATTAAAATGTTGATATCATTTATGAAGTTGAGCACTTTGATTTTGATTCTCAATGCTTCACATTTTTCAATTAAACTTACGTTGAAAAATAGAAAGAAAATTGATGAAATGAAATATTCTTGAGATATATCTGTATTAATCTCACACATAATGCTCATTTGCTCATTGAATATCAGTGATATCTCTCTGTTCTTTAGAAAGCTGCGTTCTCATTTAACTATATAGCTTAATGTTTTTCTCATTTTTAATGTATGCAACAGTCTGATGTGCAAGACTCAATTAAATGTCTCAACAACATTTAAGCTTAGCATGAAGATCACGTACTTGATCTTGCAGTCTCACATGATGTGAACTTGATTTACTAGTAAATCTAATGTCAAGATCATGAATCACTTACATCTCACTTTCATTTGAGCATTTAAAAGCATGTGATGAGTCTCAATTATGTCATTTAATCTTTTAATCATAATTGACTTTAAAGCTTTGCTCATAATATCAAGCAAAGCAATGAGTCAATATGTCTTTAAGTCAATATAATTACTTTTCTTTAATTTGCATAGCACTATTGTTTGAGTCTTTTTAAACTGCTTTAAGTGATATTTGTGTATCATGCATATGTTGAATAAACTTATCAGCACTGAGATCAGTTTGATGAAATCTGCTTGAAGTGCTCTGTTTAAGATTTCAGAGATATTTGATGCTTTGTTCACTTTTACTCATTTAATTACTCACTTCATCTCATTCTTTGAAATGCGTGAATTTGATGATACTGTCAAAGATATGAATGAATTTGAAATGTTGTGAACGTCTGCTTATGAGAATGAAGAGAAGAACTTTTCTTGCAGCATCTTGATTTTTTCTTCAAACGTTGTTATCATGTGATCAGTATCATTTTGTTTCAACGATAAAAACTGAGAAAGCTTTTTAAATAGCTGACTTTTGATTCTGACTCATTTTGCAAAACATCATATTGATTTCAATGTGTCACTTAACTCATGCATCTGTGATCTGAAGTGTGCATATTTTGTTTGTCTGATGATCTTGTTTTTATGATTATTATGTTTCAAATATTCATTTTACGTCTTTAATATGTTTTGTGTTTTTCATATGATTCGTAATCATCTTGATTTCATTACTACTTTGAAGCAACTCTGATTTCAGAAGTTTCTTGCTCAATTTAATGATTTTGCTCAAAGAGTAGACTTCTCAATAATTTCTTGTAATACTTTGATGATTTCTGTCACTCTGTCATTTATCTCAGCTTTGCTGTTCAGAAAGTGATCTGACGAAAGATGTATTCACAGATAAGCACTCAATGCTTCTGTGTTCATTTTTTTTCAAAGTCAACAAGTTGAAGACTGCATTGAGATTGTTTGTAAATTTAACTCTGTGACAATTGAAAGATGATTTGATCTCTGATGTAAATTGATTCGTACTTTGCACTTACGTGTCATAAACTATATTTTCTCGCTGCTAAAAATTAAATCTATCATCATAAACTAATTGTGAATCTTGCAAGTGATTATGCCTGATTTCAGCAGTAGTTTCAATCTTACATTTGTAATGATGTTTAGTAAAGTACCAGTTGTTGTATGTTGAGTGAAGTATCTTCATTTCTCTCAATATGAATGATGTAAATTGAAGCTTTCTACAACTAGTTGTTTGCAATCATTCTTGAGTAGTTCATTCAAGCGAGAAATAGTTAAGAGTTTCTCTGTAAATGTGATGAATAGTGAGCTTGAGTTGTAGACGTTTAAAAGTCTTAACGTTGACATTTCATCATCTGTGTTGCAAGTTAATATTCTGATTAAGCAGATGTTTAACTCAATCATCTTTACTGTTCACTGATTGAGTCTTAAGTGTTTATTAATATATATGCATGTTCTTGATTGAGATGATGAGTTTTTCACTAGATGAAAGAAGTTGTGAGCTGAACTAAATGATTGCAAATCATTAATGTTGTGTTCTTGTTTCTGTATGATTACTATGTTGAATTTACGAACTTCTTTATTGATCAAGAATGATTCTTGAATCTTTAATAACTTTCTGATGTTGTACTGTAAAATTTATAGAAAGAATTGTTTTATCATAAAGTTATTTGCAACTGTTGTTGATTCTGCGCTGAAAAGACTCTTTGTATGCTTTCAATCATTGAGAGTCTTTTGCACTTTCTGATTAAGCATTTCTGAGTCTGCTCAGATGTTATTTCATTCAAGTTGCTAGTTACATGTAAGAAGAAATCAACTCATCTCTTCTTGACTTTTATCATCTGTCATATTAATTCAACGTCTTGATTACGTGTTTTCAACATGATGATTGCTGAGTTTGAAGAGTTCGTTGAATCTATGAAGTTTGTTGAGCTCAACGAATTCATTGAGCTTAGAGAGTTCAGAAACAGCGAGAAAGATGCATGATTGTATTTCAACACTTTCAAATATTTGATTAATCTGTTTCTGTAGATTTCTGATGCTTGTTTCATCTGCTATCATCATTTGAGACAGATGCATTTTCAGAATTCATGATCTTCATTGCAATTGATGCAACATCTTTTATTTGAAGACATCACGCACTTTTTGATGTGATGTTTGTCTGCACATTTAGCACAGCGTTGTTTCTTCTTGCAGAATCTGATTATATGATCAAATTTAAAGCATCTGTAGCACTGAGTGATGTGACAGTTCTTTTCAAATAGTTTGCATGAGCATTCTTGATACAAGTTTAGCATACTCTTGTTTATTAGTTGATTCATCATCGCTTTGATTGCAATCTCTACGATGAGTGACAAGTGAATCTTCTCACTTTCAACTACTTTCTTGAGTCAGACTATTCTTAGAATCTTTAGATTCTTATGAAGTCTTGCATTATCTTTTATCAGTCTTTTAATGATCATTTTCTGATTGCTTGTATCTATTGTGATGCATATTTCATGTGCTAGCACAGCGAAGATTTGACGCATTATACGCGTCAAGTTTATGATTTCTTTTGCTTATGTTTGAAATCTTTTCAAATTTGCTTGAATCTCTGAACTTACTGCGTGAAGTGTGATGTTTTCACTTTCAAGCTTGCAAAGAGACATAATTAAATCTCTTTAAGCTGTTGACATGTTTGTGATTTCTTGAAAAATCTGTTCAATGAATTTCTTTTGTATCTTCTATATTTTCTTTCTTTCTGCTATCTTTATTATGATTTCTCATTTCTTGCGAAGCGATGACAATTCATCTTTGAAACATTACTTTCTCATTGTTACTTCTTTTCTTATCATGTTTGCTCATGACGTGATTTTCAATGAGAAGCGCATGCTATCTTATGTTTGTAGCTGCTTACTGAGCAGTTGTATGAATGTCTTCAGTTTCTGTACATTCTTCGTAATGAATGCATTTTGATTCTCATTGTTTTTTTCTTCTGAATCATTTCAAAGACGTTGCATCAGTTTTACTGCTACTTCTTTTCACAAATAATCTTTGCTCTTCTCTTTCTCTAATGTTGATGTCTGTATTAGAAGATCAATAATGTTAACAACATATTTCTTATCATTGTGTAAGCTTTTCGATCTTGCGTTGCTGTTTCTTTATGACAAGTCAACGTCACTCACAATCATTTCTGAATCAGCATTACTGCAGTTCATGCAATTCATCATTATTTATTCATTTTTTAGATTTGTTCTGTCTTGATTGTATTGCTCTTTTCAAAAATTTGCTTTACACATGTTGTGATTGTTTTATATTAAGACAAAGTCAATAAAAAAACTTATTTAAATAATAATAAATTTATACACTTTTGTGACATTGATTAAATCAACTCATGAGAAACTTTATGCTATATGTATTAAGTGAACAAAACTTTCTGAGATAGAAAATCACTCACTATTTATATGATTGCTTCACGCAGTTGAAATGACAAGATTAAAACTATGTATCAAATTTATTCATATTGATTGCATGTTAAAGATTGAGTATTCTAGTCACTTTAAATTGCTTCAGAAGCTTCATTTTTATTATCATTCTCACTGCTACTTTAAGATCTTTTATGATCGCAATGATTATTTGATAGTTTAAAAAGTCAACGTCACGTAGCATTCTTAATTGCAGATGCGTTCAGTTTAAGCAGTGCATGAGTACATGCTTCACTGTCTGATGACTTCCTTCGCAGTTGCATCGTGAACTATTCATGCTTGAAACGTTTCTCAAGTGCAAATAAATGTTAAAATCTATGCATTTGATTCTGATGTAAATTGCAAGAGTGCTTTCAATCTTCTGAAAATCATCATGCATCTTTACTGTTTTGTTGAATAGATGAAATCTTTGTGCTGAGATTGCATTAACATCTGCAATGCATATCTTTTATTTTTCTCATCATTGCTTTCATTGATCTTTGTGATATAATGCTATTACAATGCTATTACTTATTGAAATCATCATAGAAGAGTTGAATCATTTATGTTTAAATTGCATTCTTACATCTTCTTGAATAAATGTGTTCAGAAGTACTATTTTCTTGATGACAGAAAAAATCAGCGATGAAACTCATTTGTACGTGATGCTGACTACGAATCTACTGTTTAACTACAGTAAAGTCTAAAGATTATCAAAAGTTTGAATGACATTGATGCGCTGCTTGATTGCAAAGCGCTGTGCGTTGATTGCATGCAGAATTTTCATGATTTCGCAAACATTAATAATCTCAATACGCATGTTACAAGCAATTTATACACAGATGAGAAAGTTAAATAGAACGCAGAACTACGAGAAAAATCGCTTATGAAAATTATTCAATTCAATATCTTGTTGCTGCATTTATGATGATGAGAACTAAAACAGAACATTCTCACGTTTGATTTGTTAAGAATGATTAGTAGACAGAACTTGAATCATAAACATTCTTTAAATCTTTATGCTAACTATGTATAAATCTTGTTAAGACTGCATGTCTGTTACTATGACATAAGCAATTCACAAATCTCATTAAGTTCAACATAAGCAAACTTGTGAATCTCATTAATATCATTTAACAGATGTTCAAACATGAGCATTTTATACATAGATGATACATTGATGAAAAGACTTTGTTAAGAGAAAAGAAACATAAGTGAGTTAGTAAAGAATGATTGAACTACGCTGTCTGATTAAAGATGTAACATATGAACATCTCTGCAAGACATAATTGATCTGCATGAGAAAGATCTTTACAGATAACATGAAATAAATGAATTGTACATTTTACAAGTAAAGCGAGCATCTGCGAAGCATGATATACAATGACAATGATTGTTGACTTCAAGAATCTCATCTTTTCATTGAGTTTTGACTCTCAAATGTCTTGATGATAAAATTAATTTTTAATTAAAGACATTGTCTGTATAACTCAAGAGAACAGTAATGTGTATCAATGTGATTAAAGAAGAAATCGACTGCAATATGCATGTGTATTGTTGATGAAACATCTGCAACTCATGCTTAAGAAGTAAACTGTTGAAATTTGAGCAGCAAGAAATCTTGTTCATCTTAAACTGTGAATCTGCTGCAAGAAAAACTCTCTGAGTGATCTCTTGAGTCTAAGAGAAAAATCAGCATAGAAGTTGTGTTTTATGTATGTTGCATGCAACGTATGCAACATATTTTTGATAAACAGTATCAAAAAGAAAAATCAGTATTAAAAGAACATATTGAATGTGAATTTAAGTCATAAATCACTAAAAAAGCTGAGAAAAATCGATAGACTAACGTTTTCAATCTTTATTCAGCTGAAAATGAAACATGATTATTTCAAAAGTTATTTGCATCGATTATCAGAGAATAATTTGAACAAATGCTATGAAATATACAATGCAAGACAAACGTCGAAGCATTTACTACTGAACTGCAGACATTATAAAGTAAAGCAGAGAAAGTTTAAGAAAAAAGCTCAGCTCAAAAACACAGATACTATATTGACATTGTTCATCATTAAGATTGAAAGAATTGCAACATTAAAGTATTTGAAAAATACTTGAATTGCAACGAGAAAATGACTATTAGAAATGAAAGAGTAGAACGCGAAGAGTGCAAAGAAATGAAGAAAAATGAGAGTACAATTGTGAGAGTTTAAGCGAAAGCGCTTATATGTGCAAACTATCGATGTGATTGATCAACAAGAAAATATAAAGCAGCAACTTTGATCAGATTACATGTAACGTAGCACATACACAGCGTCTAGACAGTATCATAGTCATAGACTGCATGCATTTAATGAAGAAATAAAAAAAAATTAAAAAATTGATGACAGAAAAGCAAAAATTGAGATGATTAATTCTTGTCAATCAAGTGCATATGAGCTTGCATGCTCATTTAGTTTCTTGCATTCTGTCGTTGATTTGACTGCGTAATGTGACTTTATTCTGCAGCATGTTCAAATGAATATGCAGTGAACTTATATACATTTTTATCTTTAATGTTTCAATGCTTATTCTTTTGAACATTTCTACAACGTGATGTAAAATTTGATTTTACAAAGTTTCTAATCTGCATTTCTTGTTTAACAGTTCTTTCTCTTTGTTATGCTGATGTTAAATTAATGCTTTAAATGTGATTTTTAATTTCATTATAGTTGAGTACACTTGTTTCGCTTTTGTGAAGATTGCTTCTCATATAAAGACTTTTAAATGATTAAGCGTAAGCATTCTTGTGACGTGACTCACTTTTATTTATTGAAGATGCGCGTCTCATTGCAGTTTCATGTTCAGTTGAATCTTTAAAACTCACACATCTGACTTTGACTTAATTACTGAGCTTTTTATTTGCATGTTAATCATCATGTTGAATTTTCTTAATTTTCTGGTGAAATGTGTAAGCTCATATTTTTCTGATGCAAACGTTGCATCATGAGTTCAAACTCACTTCGCGCAAACATCATATATTTTGCTCAATATTTTGCAGATTTCTTCAATGAATTTATTATAAACTAGAATGTTGATATCATTTACAAAGTCAAGTACTTCAATTTTGATTCTCAGTGTTTTGCATTTTTTAATTAAATTTACATTGAAAAATAGAAAAAAAATCAATGAAATGAGAAATTTTTAAGATATTTCTGCATTAATCTCATGCATAGTGCTCATTTGCTCATTAAATATCAACAACATCTTTCTGTTCTTTAGAAAGCTGTATGCTCATTTAACTATGTAACTTGATGTTCTTCTCATTTTCAGCATATGCAGCAATTTGATGTGCAAAACTTGATTAAACACTTTGATGATATTTAAACTTAACATGAAAATCACGTACTTAATGTTGCAGTTTTACACAGTATAAACTTAATTTATTAGTAAATTTAATGTTAAAATCATGAATTGCTTACATCTCACTTTCATTTGAGCATTTGAAAGCATGTGATGAATTTCAGTTATATTACTCAGTTTTTTTTTTTAATGAGATTTATCTGTACAAGATGCTGACTACGAATCTTCTGCAAGCTATACTTGTCAGAAGAGCTAAACAATCTCATTGACAGAGCAGTAATAGCGCGATATGCGCATGTTATGCTCACATACACAGATTGAGCATTGCATTGTGATGCTCACAAACAACAAGATCACATGATTAAATAATCATGTGATCAAACAGCAAATGAAAGCTTACGTCAAAGTGATCAGCTTTTACAATACACAAATCAAGCATTGCATCATGATGCTCATAAACAATTCAAAACTCATTTAGTCTGCTTAACTAAATGATCAAACAGTGAATGAAAGCTCATGTTGAAGTGATCAACTTTCACAATACATCAATCACTCATTTAACTCGCTCAGCTAGATAATCAAACAGCAAATTCAAAAGCTTACGTTGAAGTGATCAGCTTTCATAATACACAGATTGAGCATTGCATCGCGATGCTCATAAACAATTCAAAGCTCATTTAGTCTGCTCAACTAGATGATTAAACAGCGAACGAAAACTCATGTTGAAGTGATCAACTTTCACAATACATCGATTGCTCATTTAGTTCGCTCAGCTAAATAATCAAACAGCAAATTCAAAAGCTCACGTCGAAGTGATCAGCTTTCACAACACACAGATTGAGCATTGCATCATGATGCTTATAAACAATTCAAAACTCATTTAGTCTGTTTAACTAAATGATCAAACAGTGAATGAAAGCTCACGTTGAAGTGATCAACTTTCACAACACATCAATTATTCATTTAACTTGCTCAGCTAGATGATCAAATAGCAAATTTGAAAGTTCATGTCAAAGTGATCAGCTTTCACAATTTCGATTTGTCTATATGATCATTTGATTATATAAACATGTTACGCGCTTGTATGCACATTCTAACAATCTGACTGCTCAATGAGAAGATATACAGCAGCGATTATGACTAGATTACATGTAATTTAGCATATACACAGCGCTTCAGTGCTACTATTTAGATAAATAGCATCGTGTTTCATAGTTTTAGACTGCATAAGCACGTAAAACTTGAAGAAATAAAAAAAAAACTCGGTTTTTTGATCATAATCAACTTTAAAACTTTGCTCATGATATCAAGCAAAGCAATGAATCAATATAATTTCAAGTTAATATAATTACTTTTCTTTGATTTATATAACACTATTGTTTGAGTCTTTTTGAACTGCTTTGAATGATATTTATGTATCATGCATATGTTGAATAAACTCATCAACACTGAGATCAGTTTTGTGAAATCTGCTTGAAGTACTTTGTTTGAGATTTCAGAAACATCTGATGCTTTGTTCATTTTTACTCATTTAATTACTCACTTCATCTCATTTTCTGAAATGCGTGAATTTAATGATACTGTCAAAGATATGAATGAATTTAAAATGTCATTGACATCTATTCATAAAAATGAAGAAAAGAATTTTTCTTGCAACATCTCGATTTTTTCTTCAAATGTTGTTATCATGTGATCAGTATCATCTTGTTTCAATGATGAGAACTGAAAAAGCTTTTTAAATAACTGACTTTCGATTCTGACTCATTTTGCAAAGCATCATATCAATTTCAATGCGTTGCTTAACTCATGCATTTGTGATCTGAAGTATGCATATTTTGTTTGTCTGATGATCTTGTTTTTGTGATCATTATGTTTCAAATATTTATTTCATGCTTTTAATGTATCTTGCATTTTTCATATGATTTACAATCATCTTGATTTTATTACTACTTTGAAGCAGCTTTGATTTTAAAAGTTTCTTGCTTGATTTGATGATTTTGCTCAAAGAGTAAACTTTTCAATGATTTTTCATAATACTTTGATTATTTTTATCACTCTGTCATTCATTTTAGCTTTGCTGTTCAAAGAATGATCTGATGAAAGATGTATTTGCAGATAAGCACTTAATGCTTCTGTGTTCATTTTTTTTCAGAGTTGATAAGTCAAAAGCTGCACTAAGATTGTTTGTAAATTTAACTTTGTAACAATCAAAAAATGATTTGATCTTTGATGTAAATTGATTTGTACTTTGCATTTGCATGTCATAAACTGTATTTTCTCGCTGCTAAAGATTAAATTTATCGTTGTAAACTGATTGTAAGTCTCATGAGTGATTGTATTTGATTTCAGCAGTAGTTTCAATCTTGCATTTGTAATAATGTTTTAATAAAGTATTAATCATCATATGTTGAGTGAAGCATCTTCATCTTTTTCAGTATGAATAATGTAGATTGAAGTTTTCTACAACTAGTTGTTTGCAATCATTCTTAAGTAGTTCATTCAAGCAAGAAATAGTTACGAATCTCTTTGTGAATGTGATGAATAGTGAACTTAAGTTGTAAACATTTAAAAGTTTTAGCATCTGCATTTTATCATCTGTGTTGCAAGTTAATATTCTGATTGAGCAAATGTTTGACTCAGTCATCTTTATTATTCACTGATCAAGTTTTAAGCATTTGTTAACATATATACATGTTCTTGACTGAGATGATGAGTTTTTCACTAGATGAAAGAAGTTGTGAGCTGAGTTAAATGATTATAAGTCATTAATGTTGCATTCTTACTTCTGTATGATTACTGTGTTGAATTTACAAATTTCTTTATTGATCAAGAATGATTCTTGAATTTTTAATAACTTTCTGATGTTGTATTGTAAAATTCATAGAAAGATTTATTTTATCATAAAATTATTTGTAACTGTTGTTGACTCTGTGCTGAAAAGACTCTTTGTATGCTTTCAATCATTGAAAGTTCTTTGCACTTTCTGATTGAACATTTCTGAGTTTGCTCAAATGTCATCTCATTCAACTCACTAATCATGCATGAGAAGAAATTAACTTTTCTCTTCTTAACTTTTATCATTTATCATGTTGATTTGACGTCTTAATTACGTGTTTTCAACATGATGATTGCTGAGCTTGAAAAGTTCATTGAATTTATGAAATCTGTTGAGTTCAATGAATTCATTGAGCTTAAAGAGTTCAGAAACAGCAAGAGAGATGCATGATTATATTTCAACATTTTCAAATATCTGATCAATTTGTTTCTGTAAATTTCTGATGTTTATTTCATCTGCTGTCATTATTTGAGACAGATGCATCTTCAAAGTTCATGATCTTTATTGCAGTTGATGCAACGTCTTTTATTTGAAAACATCATGCACTTTTTGTTTAGCTACAGTAAAGTTTAAAGATTATCAAAAGTTTGAATGACATCAATGCGCTGCTTGATTGCGAAGCGCTGTGCGTTAATTGCATGCAGAGTTTTCATGATCTCGCAGACATCAATAATCTCAATATGCATGTTACAAGTAATTTATATGCAGATGAGAAAGTTAAATAGAACGCAGAACTACGAGAAAAATCGCTTATGAAAATCATTCGATTCAATATCTTGTTGCTGCGTTCATGATGACAAGAACTGAGACAGAATACTTTCATGTTTAATCTGTTGAGAATGATTAGCAGAAAGAACTTGAATCATGAACATTCTTTAGATCTTCATGCTAACTATGTATAGATCTCATTAAGACTGCGTGTCTGTTACTACAACATAAGCAATTCATGAGTCTTGTTAAATTCAACATAAGCAAACTCATGAATTTCATTAATATCATTTAACAGATGTTTAAACATGAGCATTCTATACACAAATAAAATGTTGATGAAAAGACTTTGTTAAAAGAAAAGAAACATAAGCAAGTTAGTAAAGAACAATTGAACTACGCTGTCTGATTAAAAGTGTAACATATGAACATCTTTGCAAAACATAATCAATCTGCATGAGAAAGATCTTTACAAATAACATGAAATAAATGAGTTACACGTCTTACAAGCGAAGTGAGCATCTGCAAAGCATGATATATAATGATGATTATTGTTAATTTCAAGAATCTTATTTCTTCACTGAGCTCTGATTCTTAAATGTCTTGATGATAGAATCAATCTCTAGTTGAAGACATCATCTGTATAGTTCAAGAAAACAGTAATGTTTTTTTATTTTTATTTTTTATTTTTTCTTCATTAAATGCATGCAGTCTATGACTATGACACTGTCTAAACGCTGTGTGTGTGCTACGTTACATGTAATCTGGTCAAAGTCGCTGCTTTATATCTTCTCGTTGATTAATCACATCGATAGTTTGCGCATACAAGCGCTCAAAACAGTAGTGTATGTTAATGTGATTAAAGAAAAAATCGACTGTGATATGCATGCGTATCGCTGACGAAACGTCTGCGATTTATGCTTAAGAAGTAAACTGTCAAAATTTGAGCAGCAAAAGATTTTATTCATCTTGAACTATGAATTTGCTGTAAGAAAAACTCTTTGAGTGATCTCTCAAGTCTAAGAATAAAATCAGCATAAAAATCATGTCTTATGTATGTTGCATGCAACGTATGCAACATATTTTCGATAGACATATTGAAAATCTTCAATTTAGTGTACTCAGATTTGATTGAAAATGACTATCATTCAAGAATATGACGCGAAGGCACGAGAATTATTCTGAAAAAATCAAACAAGTTGAATTATTTAATTTTGAAGATATACAGAATTATTACGCTGCTAAACTGTTTAAACAAAGTAGCAGAAAAAATAATAGCAGTGTAACTGTCTTACACAGCTGAAATTAATGACAAGCTGCTGAATTTTGATCAAATGAGAGACAGAAAACAAAGATCAGCTATAAATGCAGTACTAAATTTAGTACATGATGTGCAAATGATAAAAAGTCATGAAAACACGCTTATCTGTTTACTTCTAGATGTCAAAGAAGCTTTTGATCATGTTGCGTTGAAACAGCTGGTCAAAATATTGAAAATATTGATCAATTTAATCAATTGAATAAAATGCTTCTTACAAAATCGAGTTATTGACTTAGCATTTAATGACGAACGTCAGAAATCAAAGAAAATAATCACAGAAATATCGCAAGATTCATCTATTTCGCTCATTTTATTTCTAATTTATATTCAATACTTATTTTCAAAGATTTACGCAAAGATTGAAAATCTACAGTCACTCAGCTACATTGGCGACGTAACACTATACATGAAGAAAAAGAATATTGATAAGAATGTAAAAACGTTGAAAAATGCAGCAAAAATCGCTTTTACATGAGCAAAGAAAAATGCAGTGCAATTCAATGACTTAAAATCTGAATTGATACACTTTGAAAGTCATAAGACGACATTCAACCAAATGATTATTCTACTCAATAACATGATTATAAAATCAAAGACATGCGTATAATGACTAGAAGTCTGACTGAATCGAAAGCTTAACTTCAAAGTTCATGTGCAAATAAAAATCGTGACAGTCATAAGAACGCTACACTCGTTGTTTAAATTAATGAATAGCGAGTGAGAACTAAATGTTAAATCAGAAAAGCAGTTATATCTGACATGTGTCACATCTATTAGCGATTATGACGTTGAAATATAATGAAATAATCAAAAAAGCTACTTAGTCAAATTTCGCAAACTGCAAAACGCTGCATTACGAAAAATTCTGAATGCATTTCGAACATCATCAATAAATGCTATGCAAATAGAAGTTGAAATCTCGTCAATGAAGATATGATTAGATCAAAAGTGCAAGAACTATGCAATTTGAATAGTTGAGTTATTGAAAAAACACTCTATCAGAAAAAGAACATTTATTACGTACTCATCTCAATACTCTATCGAATTGAATCTAGATCTGAATGCATCAAAATATCTGAACTGAAACGAGATGAAGACGAATGTATCTTGAAAAGCTAAGAAGTGCAAAGACAAACTCACGTAGATACATCAAATATTGAACAAAGTGCAAAAAACACTGAATTCAATAAAAGAAATTGAAATTTCTCACTTCAAGAAATCATAAGAGCAAGAAATCGAGCATTTAGCAAAACTTTAAATCGAATTTGCAAAAGACGAAACTTGCGATACGATCAATACACACTATAGAGAATTAGAAAGAATTATCAAAAAGGCGAAAAACATAGTGATGTACACAGACGCATCGCAAATTCGAAAAAAGATAGCAGAAGTTGAAACAGAAATCGAAACAACAGTGATATTTACGTATGAACTCGTTAGATGCAGCAAAGCGACAAGCATTTCAGACAAAATCATCATAACGAAAGCGAAATTGCAAGCTATTAGCGATGCAATCGCAATGTGCAGCGAAAAAGCACTCAAAAACAGCGAAATTTGAGTGTACAT
>JAABUV010002685.1_pt1 | contig 23683 bp, 32 predicted proteins | sample 5559971 | NCBI WGS metagenome assembly JAABUV01 (sample SAMN10711881, study PRJNA513362) | rock metagenome | isolation source: Antarctica rocks | place: Antarctica: Victoria Land, Knobhead nord | collected 2015-12-19
TGCGCCTGTACCTGGCCAACCCGGCCACGCACGCCATCCTGTTCAAGCCCATCAAGTCCAACATCGCCGAGGCGCACGGCCAGGCGTGCCCAGCCGCAGCCTGACGTTCTGCTGACAGGGCGCACGCCTGACGCCGCGCTGCCCAGTGCGAGTCTGACGGCCTGCGTGGCGCTGTTCTGCGGACGACTCAGGTTGACTGCAAACCTGGCCATTTGCCCAGAGCGGTCGATGGTCCTGCCAGTGCATGCTCCACACACACGCAGTATACTGAGGGGCCTGAGATGCATGCGGGCGGATGGCCCTGCCACTGCATGCTCCATATCTGTTCAGTGTAGCGGGGTGCCGGAGACGCGTGCGGCGCGCACGGCCTGCAGGTGGCGGCCCTGCTGGAGGCGGAGTACCCGCCCGGCGAGGCCGCGCGCGCCGGCCTGACGCCGCCGAGCGAGCTGGCCGCGCTGCTGGACGCGCTCTGCTAGCGGTGCGCCGCGCGCTCTGCTACCCGCGTGTCCCGCGCTCTGCTAGCGGTGTGTCCCTGGCCCAGGCATGGTCCCATGCTGACAGCCTCCCTCTTGAGGCACACATGCGTTGTGTCACATTAGGTCTGTCTGCTCAAGGCTGCGGACCTGAACGCTGTGCATGCATCGCAGAGGGGCCATTCAGTCCAGAGTCCAGGTGCCTGTGACTCCGCGACGAAGGGCTGGGGTCACTGACGCGGCGCGAGGGCGGCGCAGGTGAGTGCGAGCGGCATCGCGCGACCCTTTGCTCCTCAGGAGTGCTGGCTGACACGCTGGCTGCTCACGTGCTATCATGCATTGCCAGTAGCTTTACTTGACAATAGGTTTGTAGGAGACACGTGCTGTCGCTCCCCAACATACTGTGCTCAGGACGACTACAGTGGTGGGGCAAGGGATGGGCAAGGGCGGGTATGGGTGATTTGAGAACTGCTAGTCAAGCATAGGTACGTGAAGGCCCCCCCCCAAAGAAGCCGTAGCGTAAGAAGTCCTGCACTGTGGAGGCGCAGTGCTTGAGCAAGTCCACCAACGCCTCAGAGCGCGCGTATAAATACGTTTGCAGCCACCGCTGCCAGGGCAAAGGTTGGAACATAGATCTGTATCAACACTCCTGCGGTGTCGTTGGCGCACACCCTGCAGTCCAGCACACGCTAGCGAGGATCCGCAAGTTGCGTAGGAGCTCTTGAGGACTTTCTGAGCAGCCAGGGGCTGTGGTTTCAGCGCCAGGCGTCCCACGCAAGGCCACAGAGCGCGTGGAAGGCTGACCAACAGATGCGAGGCGTGAGCGCAGCCGTGACCACCGACGACAAGTTCTTACACCAGGCGTGTCACCGAATACAAACAGGGACGGTGGAGTCGCCACCGCGAGCTGCTGGGACAGCCCTGCCAGCAGCGCCAAACGCCCTGCTGTCCTATCACGCCAGCCAACGCAGTTGCACAGACCAAGCCCGCTACCTCCGGCCGCTCAGCGGCGCCGCAGCCCGCCTACTTGCGCTCGCTGCTCTTGATCGCGGTAGCCGAGTCGCGCAGGCAGAGCTGCGTGACACAGATCGTGTGAGTCCCCGAACACACCTACTGCTCTGCAGTCTGTGCAAGCTGAGCTTAAGGTGTCATCAACACAAAGCGGCCGAAGGACAGCAGAGGGCCGCGCCGCACCTTGGAAGTCGGGTTGGACGCGCACAGCACCTGCTTCACGGTGGCCGCCTGCGCTGCCGGCGCTGCGACCATGTAGACCGCCGCCAGGCCCGCCAGCGCAAACTGCGCCACGCGGTTGGCCTTCTGCTCCTGCGCGACAGCAGAAACCAAAAGCTCTTCAGTACCATCCTGCAGCATGGCCTCTGCCCTCCCTCTCGGCAGGTGACCCGGCGTGCTTGCACGCGTCGCTACGGCCTGGCCGGACCTGGGGCTTTGCGGCCGCTCGCACTGCCAGAGGCGCGCGAGCCGGACGTGCGACTGCAGCCACGGGCCGGGCGGTGAAAGCGGACGCCTGCATGGTGGCTGCCTTGTCACGCTGCAGGCAGGCTCAGGAACACGCAAAGGAGGGAGCACGAGCACGGGCTGTTCGGGATGCAGCCTCATCCGGAGAGCTAGGTCGGGGATTTAGGGATTAAGGGCCCCCCAGCACATTGCCCAGAGTCCCGCTCCTCCGATGTGTCGGTTCTCTGCTGCTGCAGGTGCTTTGGAGCGTTGCACTCGACGGCGCTGGTGTTGCTGAACAGTGAAACTGCTGCAAGGTGTGGGGAGAGCATAATGAAACAAACTATGCTGAAAAGGGTGACAGACTACGTGCGCCCTGCGCTTCTCCCCGGAGTCCTTGTCAGTGTAGCCTGCTGGCAACGTGCCACCGCAGGCGGAGTCAGTGAGCGCTTGCCTGAGATTGTGACGCCCCTGCGCAGTCGCAGCAGCTCTCTGCCCTGTCGCGCACTCGGCCACTGTGCTGAGCCCCAATGCAGTCACCTGTGCAAGGCGTTGCCAGGTACGTGTGGGTGCTGACTATTGGAGTCGGCACCAGGACCGCCGCCGGGCGGTTGCCGCTCGGACTCAGCAATGTGTCTGTGCCTGCGCGCAGCTGCCGGTGGCGTTTAGGTTCACCGGCACCGAGGTGCAGGCGGCGGGGATGTGGGGCGTGACCGGCGCGGTCGGGGCCATCTGGCTGGTGCGCCTGGACCTGCCCTGCACCACCGGCCCGGGGGTGTCTGCACGATCGGCCAGAAAAGCTGTGCTGCCAGGGGGGATGGTGCGGCGCTGCTCACCAAGCGCGGCTTCAGTGCGCGCACTGGGACGCCAGGCCCGGCGCGCTCCATGGCGTGTTTGTGCTGTAGTCAAGGGAACGCGCCGCTCATCAGTACAGTGTATGTGCTGTAGGTGGCCTGCTCAGGGATGTGTTCCAGGACACCGAGCCGAGCACGTCAGACCTAGCGCAGCCTTCCTGCTGGGAGCTGCTGGGAGCAGAAAGGCTGCTCTAGGTCTGACGTGCTCTGCTCGGTGTCCTGGAACACACCCTGAGCAGGAAAGGCAGGACTGCGCATGGGCCGTGCAAGGGCTGTGGCACCTGCGTTAGGGAGCTCAGAGCGTCCATCTCCGCGCTCTTGCTTGCACCCTGGAGGCGCGCTATGTGCGCTGTCCAAGCAGTGTACCGGGCTGCAAGACCTAGCTCTGTGGGTGCATGGTCTAGTGGGCTGGCCCAGCGCGCTTCACGATTGCAGACGCGAAGCACGTGGACGGATACCAGTAGCCCTGGGTACTGGATGTTGCGGGATAGTGTGTGAGTGGTCATACAGCTGGTCACGCAGCCACCCATGGCCCTGTAGCTTGGGGCGTCCACCAGGGCACTGGGGCTGTGTCCTGCCAGTGACGACATTGGGCTGTGTCTGGCAGCAGCTGGCCTGACTGGCTATCCTGAGAGGAAAGGGCCGCGACGCTGGCGCTGAGGCGCTCAAGCACCGCCCTGCCGGGCATGGAGGGAGGGTATGCGGGGCCTGACCATGACGCGGGCGGCGCAGATCCAGCCGTTTGGCTACATCCAGGACCTGGTGACCGGCAAGAAGGAGGAGGTAGAGCAGCAGGCGCCGGCGGCCGTGGAGGGCAGCTGAGGCCCGCGCTCGCGGCGGTGCTGCGCACCACGAGTTTTGCTAGCGGCCGTGCGTGAGAGTCCGTGTCCCTGGCTGCGTCCCTGGGGTGTTTGCCGCCGGTGTTCTGCCTGTCTGGCCTGTCCCCTCCTGATCTTCTGTGCATAGAGGCCGTGCGTGTAACGCGCCATGGGGGGTACGTACCCACCACTGCGCCTCTGCGCGCTCGGGCGTCCACTGCAGAGCTAGTGTGCTGCACTCACTTTGCACAGCTCAGAGGGAGAGCCGACCGCCGAGTGCGCTGCAAGGGAGAAAAAATAAACGAGCAAAGATTGCAGCGCGCCAGAACGTCCGCGACAGGCAGCTGAAGCCCGGTACGACAGTGCTGGTGCTTGACCCTCTTGGCAAGTATCGCGTCGCACTGGGTCAACAGCTGGTGGCACCAGCCTGGTGGCCGTGCTCTGTGCAGCATACGCAGGTGTTGTGTTGTTTCAGTGAGCGAGGTCATTGAGCGACACGACTCTGCATGTCTGTCGCGGCATGCGCGGCGTCAAGGCCACCAGACAATGCATACGGTGGACACCCCAAAATATACACCGCACTGAGCAACAGAAAAATAAAAGCACTATTCCATCACTGGTGCAGGCCACTGGCACATGCATGCGCGCTGGTCTGCATGCCACCCGCTTACTGCTCGCACGCTCTGATTACACTCCAGCCCAAGCAGCTCCTCCGCAGGCTACCACCGCCAGCATCGCTCTTCATCGTGCAAGCCCCCTCTCGAACCTGGTGCAGTGCCTGCATGGCATGCTGGCGCAGCCGGAAGGAGCCGCGGCAGCTGCCGCCTGCGGCGGAGAGCGCGCTACGGCACGGTCAGCACCTCGTGGCCGTTCTTGGTGATAAGGATGGTGTGCTCGTACTGCGCGGACAGCTTGCCGTCCGCGGTCACGATGGTCCAGTCGTCGCGCCACGTCTGCCACGCGCAGGACCTTGTTTCATGAGCCCTCATAAGCCCTCAACTATCATCGCAGCACGCCGGCCTGGTGCGGCGTGACTGCATGCTGACCGTGCAGTCCATGCGCAGCTTAGGGGCCCGGGTGTGTGCAGCATCGCGCAGCCACGCTCTCCAGCGGACGTCCAGGCGAGCTTGCAGCCTGTGCTGCATGTCTTCGGGACGCTGCTCAAGTGGACCTGCGAACAAGGTCCCTGCCAGGCATGCACCACTCTGCTACGGCGTGTGCATGATTCGCAGCAGCGCGAGGCCACAGCAGCGCGCCCTGCCAGCAGCATGCCATCACGTGAGCGGGGGGAGCGCGGACGCCTCGCCGATCGGCGCAGCTTGTCAGCGGCCGGGGGGGTGGGCGTGCGCGCCTTGCTGCGCGTGGTGCCCTCGGTCAGCATGGGCTCGATCGTGAACGTCTGGCCGACCAACATCACGCCCGGCTCGCGGTTGCGCACGTGCGTGACCACCGGCGCGCTGTGGAAGTGCCAGCCGACCCCGTGGCCCACAAAGTTGGGCACCACGCCCAGGCCGTACCGCTCGCCGATCTCGTGGATGACCTGCGCGCGCGGCGCCGATCAGGCAGAGCCGCAGCTGTGCAGGGTCGGGTCTTGTCCACCTGTGCAGAGTCAGGTCTTGTCCGAGGCAGGGTTCAGCGAGCAACGCCCTGCACATGACGTGTCACATGCAGGCAGTCGTGGGGCCTTGACCATGATGTGCCAAGACTAAGGGCTAGCTGATGAGTGACCTGTCCGCTTGCGCCTTGGCGCTGCGAGCGCATCAGGCCCGTGCAGGGTTTGTCATACAGCCCTGACAGCTTTGCCCACTTCACACGCCTCCGGTTGGGTCAGGCAGGCGCCCGCCCCCAGCCAGCGTGCGCCGCGCGCGCCTGGCCGATGCGCGCGATCGGCACGCCCGGGCCGCACTGCGTGATCGCCGCGTCCAGGCACTCCTTGGACACGTCGCACAGCCGGCGCGCGCCGTCGCTGACGTGGCCCACGTGGAACATGCGCGACGTGTCGCCATGGTAGCCCTGCGCGCGCCCGCAGCGGCGGTCAGGCAATGCGTGCGCTGTGCGCCTCCATGACCGCACGCACGCCCGCAAGGCGCCCTTGCATCGGCAGGGCAGTCAAGCGCGTGTTCTGATCTGCAGATTGGCGGCCACGCGCGCACAAGCAGCGAGACTGCCCGCGGCCATGCAATACAGCCTCACGGGTGTATTGCAACAAGCGGGCCTGACAGGGTCCCCACGTTCAGGTACACGGTGACGTCGATGTTGACGATGTCGCCCTTGACGAGCGGCCGCGAGTCGGGGATGCCGTGGCAGATGCACTCGTTCACCGACGTGCACACGCTCTTCGGGAAGTTGCCTGCGCGCGCGCGCCGCCGCCCTCGCAAGCGCAATGGTACGCGCGTGGCTGAGGCGCCCGGTGCGCAGCGCACAGCGGGGAGAAGCGCGCTGTCGCGGAGCCCGGCGCATGAGACAGTGGCTGCACAGGCTGCCTGGCAGCACTGCGGAATGTAAGCGTCGCCGGCGAGGCTGGTGATGCAGCGCGAGCGCCCGTCCGGGCTCGCTTGTGGAGCGGGTGTGGAGCGGGGCTGACGCACGCACCATACGTCAGGGGCGAGGGGTAGGCGCCGTTATCAACAATCATCTTGTGCACGGCCTTGTCTATGGTGTCCGTCGTCACGCCCGGCTGCGCGCACAGGCCGCGCTCACCAGCGCGCGCGCGGCTGCTCAGGGCTGGCACACGTCCGGCTCGCTCGCCGCAGGCAACAAAGCCAGGCGCACTGGCATCAGCGCCAAGCAGGCGCGCGCGCGGGCGCGCACCCGCACGAGCGTGCCGGCAAACTCTAGCACCCGCGCCGCCAGCGTGCAGGCCGCGCGCATCTTCACCAGGCCCTGCGGCGCGCGCCGCGCGCGTCAGCGCCGCCGCGCGGCCCCGCCGCCGGCGTCACCCGACGCACGCCCCAGCCTGCAGCGTAAAGACTTAACGCAGCACGCTTGCAGCTCACCCGCTATACATGACCCGAAATTGGCAAGCAGAAAAACAGCAGTGGTGGGAACTGCGGGTGCGGCGGCAAAGCTGGGAGCGCACCTGCGCGTCGTGGACCTGCACCTCGTCGTAGAACGGGTTCTCGCCGGTGTCCACGTACGGCGGCCGCATGATGTGCTCCGGCACCGCCAGCCGCGGCGACACGGTGTGCGGCCGCAGCTTTGCGCGCGCCGGGCCGGCTCTGCCCGCGCGCGTGCGCCGTGAGCGCACGCTTGGAGGAGCGCCCCGCTGGCGGACAGCGGCGGCGCCGCGAGCGGGCAGAAGTTGTGTCACACTGAGGGGAACTTTAGCGCCTGGTTCTCTGTGCAAACACCAGCAGCGCTTGGTCTGAGTGCGGCGGAGGCGGGTGCGGGTGCAGCAGGCATGCGCGGGGAGCGCGGGCGTAGCACACGACACCCGCTTGTAACGAAAAGGAGCAGTGCACCGAGTTGCAGCACAGACATGGACAACAGCGTCAGCTGCTCTGCGTGGCCGCCCTGAACGCAAGCACTTTGCAGACATGCGCGAGCTGCACAGCACGTGCAAAGGCGCTGCACACTTCCTGGTGGCAATAGCGGCAGCGCTGTGACGCTCTCTCAGGCAGGCAAGGGGAGGCAGCAGACATGCGCCGCGACAAGCTGCCAGCTTGTCTCAGCTGCAGGGCGCAAGCGAGCAGGTGCGCGGCGCACTCTCTAGACTCGCTCTGCACGGACAGCAGCTCCGCGAGGCCGCGCCGCGCCTGCGCCGGCGACGCCAGGCGTAATCTTCGCCTCCTGCCGCCCGCGCCCGCGCAGGTGTGCCGCAGGCGGCCGTCCGCCGCGGACAGCAGCGGCGCGCCGCCCGCCACGGCGCGGGCCTGCAGGTATGCCGCGCGCCACATGCCCGCGCAGCCCCGCAGCGCTGCCACGCCCTGGTTGAGCGCCCCGCCCTACAAGTGCTGTCCTGTACAGAGCAACCAGCCACTGCCACGGCCTTGCAACCGTTCCTGTGCAGCAACGCTGTTTATTGTTCACTCTCCTGGGCAACCAGGCGTCCGGGCACAAGCTCCCTTTCCACACCAGGCAGGGCTTGTGTCAAGGGTTGAGGCTAGCCGAATTGCTATCAGCTCGTCGCTGCTGAGCCTCAGTGCTGCGCGGCGCACCACGCGCAGTGCAGCGTCATTGTAGAGCGTTTGCGTCAGCCACCAGGCGCTGCGGAGGAGACGGCGAGCAGGCAACGAGCTGCGCTTATCTCTACCACTTCGCCTCTTCCAGTCAAATACGTGCGACGGCGAGCCTTGCGAGAAGCTCGCGTGTTCACTCTGCCGGGGAAGCCTGGTGGTGGCGCAGATGGAAGGCATTTTCCCCCTTCTCGTCGGGTTACTGTCCGGACTGCTGCTTTGATCAACTGCCCGAGGGCGTGAGCGTGCTGACCGATCTGGAGGAACTGCGCCTTGGGCGCTACGCTGCAGGTAAACTGGAGGTTGAGGGCTGCTTGGACGCCCGGGCCCTGGGCAGCCTGGGCTGGCTTCCCCAGCCTGCGCCGCCTGCAGTTTCGTAACAGCAGCGTGCTGTTGTGCCCCGAGCTTGCAGGCCGCGGCCGCGCACCCCGGCTGAAGCGGCTGCAGCTGACCGCTTCGTACCCTGCCCCTGGCCCGATGTTGGGGCCAGCCATGGTTTTTGTGACGAGCCCCTTGCAGCGGGGACGCCCGGGTGTGCTTGAGCTGGTTTACAGCGTCATTAGAGGCGCGGCGCGGCGCGACAGCCGCAACTTCTCGCCGCCCTGCAGGCTGCAAGGATTGGAACTGAACAGGCTTGTCACGGCGTCATGCGGAACCCTAGCACTGTGCACCGCGCGGCAAAGCAGTCCTGCTGTGCCTCGAGATTTTGCTGTGTGGGTCATGCTGTGTGCCCACGCCAAAAGTGCGATGGAACCCCAGCAAGTCCGCTCAGCCTGCATTGCCTGCCTACATGAGAAAAGTGGCCGTTTGGTAGCCAAATGTGGCTGTCTTCTGCTGTTCTGCGCGTAGAAGGTACAAGCTTGTACGGTGTAGGCATTTAAGCTCGGTGTGCAAGCAGCAGCCAAATTACAACTGATGTACGACACACCTCGGTCAGCCCAGCTCACACCAACCATGCAAACGTGTGACCGATACGATCCACTTTACACTGATAGAGAGCTAGCCAGTGCGGTGGTCAGGCAGCTCACCAACCAAATGTTCCTTCACACACTGAGCAAGCACACAGGCACAGAGGACCAGACCTAATACACATCCAGATCAGCTGAGGGAAGATGGCTTGCACAGCAAGGCGCGGGCCAGGATGGCAGCAGGAGGCCAACCTGAGCCTGCAAGGCTCACAGGCAACAGCATCAGCAGCGTCCACAACAAGGCCTGGACCAGCATGGTAGCAGCAGGCCAATCAGAGCCTGCAGGGCCCACAAGCAATAGCACAGCAACATTGGAAATTAAGGCAAGGACCTGCATGACAGCACAGCTCACAGCAGTCAACTTTCTGAGGAGCAAGGCAAGGCCGGTTTGGCAGTAGGAGGCCATCCAGGGCCTGCTGGGCTGTCAAGCAGCTGCAAAGCAGCATGTACAGCAAGGCCAGGGCCAGCATGGCAGCTCATGCCGTAACCAGCCTGCTGGGCTCACAAGCAGGAGCCCAGCAACATGCTGAGCGAGACCAGAGGCAAGCTTGACTGCAGCAGTGGGACTGTACCGCACTTACAATGTCAGTAAAGTGGACGTCTGCGGGGAGGGGCAAGAGCAGCCAGGCGTCGCGTTGCGTGTCCGCTCAAAAAAACCTGTGAGACTGGACAGTCCTGTCTGTGCTCAGGCGGCACCAGTATACTCCAACAGTATACTCAGCATGCCATGCTGAGCGTCTGAGTGCATGATGCTACTCTCGACACATGCATGCGCTGAGTACAGTGATTGCAGGCCGGCTTTGACGGTTGGGCGCGAGGGAGTCTTAGCCCACATTCCTGTCAGGCAGTCGGCAAGGCATGAAGCAGATGAGCAGCAACCAGCATTACAACACGCGGGCAGTCCAACCCATCCTTTTGCCCTACCACTGCCTCCCACTCGCAGGCACAGCAGCATACGTAAAACAATATGCAAGCCAGTACATGCTCTCTGCCAGCCTTTGCATTGCGCCTAGCCTCTTCAACAATCAGGGCCTGACGCACTGCCAGGACAACAGCTCGTGCACTGTGTCAAATATCGTGTTACTCCTTTACTCGCCATCCTTGATACACTGCTCAACCTCAGCCGCCCATTTGCGGGCGCGCTCGTGCGCCGCTCTGGCCGCCTGCAGGCCGGGCGCGCCGGGGGCCGGCCAGCGGCGCCAGGCCAGGCGAGACTGCTCGAACCGGGAACAGTGCTCATCCTCATCCTCATCCTCGTCCTCGTCCTCATCCTGTAGCTCATGATGCAAGCCCACCTCAACAGCAAAGCGGTTGCCGCACCTGCTGATCATTTCGAGCACGATCTTGTGCAGGCCGGGGCCCTCACTGTCGATCCACCAATCATGCCTAGAGCACAGCTCTGCAGCCTGCAGGCCAGCCGGGCAGAGGTGGTCCACGAAAGTGGCCACATCACTGTGGTCGTCCTCCAGGCCCAAACAGCCATCACTTTGTATGCGCACGGACCTGACCCGCGCAAACAGGCTGCCGTGGACATCGACGGACACACCTGTGCCCTCAAAGGCCACCTCAAAGGCCGGCAAGGCAGGGAGGCCCTCCAGGAGGGGGACACTGTGAATGGACCATGGCTGATCTCCGCGTTCCCCGCACGTCACGCGCAGGGTGCGCAGCTGCGGCGGCCGCCCTGCCAAGCCTGCGCTCGATTGCGCTGCCCACGCCAGGTGCTCAAGCCAAACTCCTGGCAGGCCAAGCAGGTGGAGCTCCTCCAAAGTGCCTGGCAGGCGCTCGGGCCACAGCCACAAACACCCCGGTGGCGAGTCGTAATCGCAATAAAAAATGTCGTCAGCATCATTGCAGTCAATGCCCAGCCTGGTCAGGCGCAGGCCGCTCAGGTCCAGGTCAGGTCGGCCCTGCTGGCTCAGGCGGGCCACCAGCCGCAGCGGCACGCCGGTGAGGCGCAGCAGCGTGCGGCTGTGCGGCGCCAGCAACTTGCCAAGCAGCGGCTGCTTCCACAGAGCGTCCTTGGGTTGAAAGCTGGCGGCCTCCACGCGGCCCGCCAGCGCAGGGTCGAGCAGCAAGACGGCCTGAGCCAAGCTCAGGGGCGCCGCGCTGAAGTCGAGCGCCAGCGGCAGCGGATGCGCGCGCAGCAGCGCGCGCACGCGGCGGCACACAGACGCCAGGCCGGCCGCGCAGCGCACCTCCTCCGCCGCAGGGCGCGGCGGCCTGTCCGCCCAGGCGCGCCGCAGGATGCTGCCCAGCAGCTCGTCGGGCAGCGCTATGAAGGGCACCTGTGCGCTCGGCAGCGCGCCTGAGCAAGGAAACCACGCTTGGGGCAGCGGCGTGGGTGGTGAGGCAGTGCGGAAGTGGAATGGAAGTGCCAGTCAGCAGACACGCCAGACCGATGCCTGGCGTCCTGCCTGCAGTGCGCTGCTGCACCTCGTACACCTGGCAACAGCCTTAGCTGCACAAGCTTTTCACAAAACTGCCGCACCATCCTTGGCGCCTTGATCACCAGCTCCACGGCGCGCCATGCGGAGGTGTGCCTACAAAGACAAGGACGTCTGGGGTGCTAATCTCCATGAAGCACTCCTTGCACTGAGCGTGGTTTCACAGTGACCCAGCCCGCAACCAGCGCAAGGCCATGTTGCTACGCAACTGGCACCAGTCACACTGTGCGCAGCTCTGTTCACGATGATCAGCTCTGCCACCTTATACACGCGGCAGCTCACCACAGCCACATCAATACCAAAGCGGTGGACATGCAGCAAGGCGGCACCGCGTGAGACTCTTTAAATTTGTAGGCAAAGAGCGGTGCGCGCTTGGCGTGCTCTCCTTGGGCGCCCGTTTCAAGGCCTCCGGAACTCGCCGCCAAGGCTGAACAACAGCCAGTCACTATGGTGCAACAGTGGTATGAAGAGTCTCTGTGCGTGCCTGACTGCAATATTCTGCACCCACAGTAGCATCACCAGCCTCAGTGTGTCGAGTTTAGAAGGAAACACCCAAAGAAGAGCAAGAGCAGCGCACCTGCGCCCGCCGAGGGGCTACTGAGCTGGGCGCGTCAGAGATACCAGCGTGCAGAGAGCGCGTGCACAGTGTGGCTTACCGGCGCAGTCATCAAGCGCGTCTTGCGACAGCGCGCTGTATGTCCAAGGCAATGACACTCGCTTCCGCAGGAGCTGTGGTGACCCTGCAGGGTATTGAAACGCCAGCAGGCTTGGAAACTGCAGAAACTTGCAGAGAGTGTGAGAATCAAGCACATGCCTCGACAACCAAACCCCCACACGCCAGACAGGTGGCCCCGGAGGCGCCAGGCGCGATGCGGGGCGAATCGCTGAAGCGGCCGCAGCAGCCAGGCCGGCGTCAGCCAGCTACCTGCCAGGCAGCATGTCGGCCTTTGGTGCGTTGTGTGAGCCATATTGCAGGTCTGGAAAGTCTGTGTGTAGACAAACTGCGCCATGTCCCGGCTTCGCCCCGCTCTTGCGCTCCCTGCATCTGTGCGCTGCGCCAGACGTCCAGCGAGCGGCGACCTGGGCTGCCAGGCGCACAGCATGTAAAAGGCCCCGTGGCACCACAGGCCGCGCCTGAGCGTGCAGACAGACGCGCCTCTGGCATCTGTAAAGAGGCGTGCGCGCGGGGCCACGCGCATTCCGGGTCGCCGCGCCCCAAGCCTCTCTTCGGGCAGGCGGCGACGTGCTGGGTGTCAAAGTCATCTTGTCCGTACAGCCCGGCGCTCTCCTCGCTCATGCGCAGCAGTGTGCTCCGCTCGCCGCAGCGCGCACTGGCCGCTGCGGCCACCAAGAGCCCGCCGATGTGCGGCGCCGCGCTGCGGAAAGGGAGATGTCGAGGTTGCTGCTATAAGTTACATGTTACTATTGACTACCTGCCTGGCGCACGAAGATGCAACAACTGCTCTCACACACTACACGCAGCATGCACTCCCAACACACACACACACACTTTTAGCAAACACATTGGCTGCAGGCCGGCTCTATGTACATGAGACCTGGACAGCATGCTGCGCAGCATGCGCTCGGACCGGGCCGCCGCCTCCTCACCACAGCCCGCACAGCCCGGACCTGGCGCATGCCAGGCCACAGCCTACACCAGATCATGGGAGTCTGCATTGCTCAGCGAGTACCCCCAACCCTCCAAGGCGGCACGAAAGTTGCGGCTGTTGCGCCGCGCCGCGCCTGTAACGACGCTGCGGTGCAGCTCAAGCACATCCGGGCGTCCCCGCTGCAAAAGCCCCGTCACAAAGCCCAGGACTGCTCTGAACGATGGGCCAGGGGCAGGGTACGAGACGGTGAGCAGCAGCCGCTCCAGGCGGGGATGCGCGGCCGCGGCCTGAAAGCTCGGGCACAACAGCAATTCGCTGCTACCAACCTGCAGGTGGCGCAGGCTTGGGAAGCCGGCCAGGCTGCCCAGGGCCCGGGCGTCCAGGGTGCCCCCAATCTGCGAACCTACTGCAGCATGGCGCCCAAGGCACAGCTCCTCCAGACCGATCAGCTCGCTCACGACCTCGGGCAGCTGCTCAAAGCAGCAACCCATCAGGTCGAGGTGCGTGAGGCGCGTCGCGGCCAGGGCGCCCGTCGGGAAGGCCTGCAGCCTGCTCCCCGCCAGCATCAAATCCGTCAATGACGCAAAGCAGGGTGCTCCGCCCGCGGGCACGAACGTCAAAGGCAGTGCGTCGTGCGGCGCAAGGCCCAGCCCGCTGTAGTCGCCCCCATGAGCAAGGTCCCGGAGCTGCGTGAGGCCCCACAGGGACGCGGGAAGCATCCGCAGGCTGGGGCACTTCCACACATGAAAACTGGTGAGGGCCACCAGCCCGGCCATGCCCGGCAGCGCACTCTCGCCGTCACTTGCAAACACGCACTCATCAAAGTACAGCTCCGCGAGCGCCGGCAGGCGCGCCCAGCCGCGCTCGCAGCAGAGCCCATGAAACCCACTCAGGGTCAGCCTGGTCAGCTGCGCAAGGCGCGACACGCAGGCGGGCAGCGTGGCGCCCACGTCAAAATCATTAACATCCACCACCATCAGGTATAGTGCGCGCAGCCGCGGTAGGCCGGCCAGGCCTGCCACCAGGTGTGCAAGGCAGAAAGGGGCTGGCCAGTCGGCCCTGCTGGCCTCGCCGGCCTCAAACTTGAGTCTGAGATCTTCCAGTGTGCGCACACTGGCCAGCTCGCGCACCAGCGCCAGGGGTGGCTGGCCCGCCAGCCCGGCATCAAGCTGGATGAGCAGATCTAGCTGCTGCAGGCTCGAGCAGCGCGCTATGGCGCGCGCGGCCCCGGCCAGAAAGGCCTGGTGGGCTGCTGCGGTAGTCCCAGTGAACTCAAGGACCAACCCGCCGATGGACGTCAGCGCGGGCAGGCTGGCCAGCAGGGTCGACAGCCGCCCGGCCAGGTCGCGGCCAGGTACACACTCTTCCTCGTCGTCTCTGACTCTCACATCGCGCACGCACCTGACAGCGCCGCCTTGCGCCTGGAGCCACTTCCGGGCGCTGTCTTCCACAGGCGTACCTGCGGCGGCCGCAGGGTGCTGCTCGCAGGCCCTGCACAGGTGCAGCGCACAGGCAGTGCTGAGTTGAGTGGGAGGCACACTTCAGGTATTCCATGCTTTCTTATGTTCACGGCGTGAACGAGTTGCACGGCAAAGCTCTTGAAGGAACAGTAGAAAAGCAAAGGGCGCACCGGGCCGTCCAAGGGCCCGCCACAGCCTGCGAACAATCTCGTGCTCCAGCGTGCTCCAGAAAGGCGGCTTGAGTGCGTTCTTGAACCGCCTGTCGCATGCATCGGGTCGCAAGCACAGCTACAAGGCTATATTTGCTTCCCATCCTATAAACGTGCGGTGCGCACTTGCAGACTCTCGGCAGCAAGAAAGCCTGTGTCAAGCCGTGGGAAGAACTGGGGGTCCAGGAGTCCCTGGCAAGTTGGAGCGCGCACGCCTGCAGGACCTGCAGAGACCAGGCATCACACGTTGGAGGCGCGGCGCTGTACCTGCGCGCAGAGCGCTGCTGTCCTGCGGTGCCGAGCTGGGCGCAAGCTCCCCTGCACGCACCTCTGCGGGAAGCTGGTCCAGGCGTAGAGCTGGAGGCCCAGCTGCTCGGCCAGCATTGGACTCGCGCGCGTCCATGCTGCGCTATGGCGCTCGGTGCTGTGAAGGTTGCGCACGATAAAGGGACAAACACGCAGCTTACAGCTGTGAACACAGCGCGTGATGGTGCACGAGGTGTGAGCACAACGCTGCCAAGCTCAGTCTGCTCAGGCGGCCAGCTGCCTAGTCCCAAAGCGCAGAAGTCGAGCGGGAGTGCATCTGTTGCATGGCGCAACAGGTACCGAACGAGAAAAAACCCGAATGTTGCCCTGGGCCTGGAGCCAATTTCCATTATTATTTTTCTAAGACATTTTGTTTTCGGTTCATAAGCATGTGCTGGCAATCCCCCACTTGAGAGACACAGGTAGTGCGGTCCGCTCTGGCTTGAGCCGTGTTGCCTGACCAGCTGACCGTTTGAGTTGTGCTGAGCATGCTGCACGCCTTATTGCACATATGGGCACTGCAAAATACGACAGGGAGGAAGGAAGGAAACAATAAGCTCATCGACACCCGAGCGTGTAGCTCAGTTGGGGTCCTACCCTACCCTATCCATGCAGGCCTCGCCGCTGCCGTGCACAGCAAGGCGTACCAGCGGCTCCAGCCCATGCACTGTGCAGTTGAGCCCCCTGCTCTTGATTCCCCAGGCGAGACTGTCGCGCTGGGTGCCAACCAGGGACTCCACGCAGCCTGGCAGCGGTAGCGCACGTGCGGCGCCCAAGGCCGGGCGTGAATCAGCTGTATTGCCCAGTGGTGCCGCGCCGCCGCTCCATCGGGGACCAGGCGCGCCGTGGAGCTGGGCAACGGCGGCGCGCGCCTCTAGTGGGCTGCTCAGGCGGATGCTGTTGGTCTTGGCGCCCTGCAGCAGCACCTGCGGCGGCCGAACAGTGCGCGCGAGGCGCCGCTGGCGGCCACACGCATGGCCGCCTGGGCACCACCTGCCGATAGGAGGCACGGCGGCATGGCGCTCGCAGGCGCGGCGGCGCTGGCGCGCAGGGCCCGGAAGCGTGCGCGCGCAGTGGGCCGCAGCGTGCCTGCGAGCGCGGCCGCGCAAGGTGCTGCCCGCCAGTCAGGAGCCTGTTCTCCATGTCCATGTCTGTGCAGGGCGCTGGCTCCTGTGCAAAGTGCTGTGGATGTGGGGCCCTGCGTGCTGGCCGTGTGCCGAGCGCGCCAGCGGGCAGAGGAGCGCGCCCGCATGCCCAGTGTGCCTGCATGCTCGCAACCTGTCTGCAATGCAAATGAGCGTGCTTCTTGTATGTTATGACAGGCGGGGGAGTGTGGAGCGCCTGCAACAGACTGGTTGGGCGAGTCATGCATGCTGTGGCTGCATGTTCGCCTCGCAACCAGACCTCACGAGTGTTGAACATAATCAGCTCGGCTCACTATTGCTGTGACGGGTGGTCTGCATCAAACCGGTCCAAAGGCATGCACAGGGAGCTCACCAACCATTTCATACACTGAGCAAGCACGAGCAAGCACGTACGCGCAGAGGACCAGACCCAACACACATGCAAATCAGCTCAGGAGGTACAGCAGGACCAGCGCACTGGCGCGAATGCCAGCACGTCAGGCACTTGATCTGACTAACACACATTAGGACATACACGTAGCCAAACCTATAGATAGCACATACACAGGGTGAAACACATAGCAGGACAGGCGCGGCGTCAACCAACCTGCTTGATACCCATGCCTAGAGACGAAAATTGGGTGCGCTCAAAGGTGCACACTCAGAGCAGGCACCAGCAGCGGAGGGGCCGCGGCAAGCATTGCACGCAACCCCATAACCTACCCTAGCCTGCACAGCACGCCCGGCGTGTCAAGCGCTGAGCGGCCGTGGCCCGGCGTGCCGGTGCGGAGCAGGCGCACACCCCAGCGCACGCGGCGGCTGCTTGCGCCGCAGCAGCAAGCACCCCGAGCAGCGGCGCTGCATGCCGGCAGCGGCTTTGCGCGCACGATCCTGCTCGTCGCACACCCGCAAGAGCGCGCGAAGGAGCCCACCGCTGCCCCGCAGCAGCGCGAGGCGGCCTGGCTCTCATGAGCCTGCGCTCTGACACAGACAGAGCACGCGCACGCGCAGCTCAGGGGTGCGTCAGGGGCGGCGCGGACCTGGGCAGAGGGGCGGCGCGTTCACGTGCTCGCGCACGTTGCGGAGGATCTCCTCGAGTATCGCGAGGCTGGGGTCCACAGCCGCGCCGGCAGGCTCCCCGGGCTGCGGCTCGGGCGGGCGCGACGGCATCGGGCTGATGAAGGGCCCGCACTTTTTGCGTTCCTCCGGGAGGCCGTGCCATACGCCGCCGGAAGAGGCGCGCTGTGCAGAGCGCATGGTCGCCGCCATCGAGCGTACCACTGACGCCTCACTGAGCGGCAGATTATGGCCCAGGACCTCCAGGCCGGTGACCTGGATGACCCTGCGCGCCACAACCTGCTTCAGCAACAGCTCGGACCTGCGTCGCAGCGCCGGCCGCGGCGTGCGGGGCCGGACCTGCCCACCTGGCGGTGATAGGGCCGTCCACAATGTAGTCGCGCAGGCGCACGACGCTGCGTGGCTTGAGACCGCCGCGCTCGATGAGCTCGCCCAGCTCGGCGGGTAGCACGCCGGGCATGTACAGCTCCTTGTCAGCCAGCACGCAGTCGTGCTGTCCATCGGCACGTCGCTTGGTGCCTGCAGCCAACACACCCACGTGACCCTGGTGCAGCACTCTGGGCTTTTTTGTTTGCACAGATGAGCGCCCGAGACTCCTTGGCAACACGCTGCGCTGCTTGCACGAGCAGCACCTGGGAACACGCCGATGAGTCTTTTGAAACACTGCGCAGCCGCACAGCAACAAGGCGCCGCCCTTGTTCGCCATTGCCTGGGAAGATTGGTCACGAGAACTCGCGCTACATCAGGGACTTCACAGCGCCGCCCGCTTGGGGCCTCGGGGCAGCAGATATCCAGCCCCGGGGCATACCTGCGCACCACAGCACGGGCTGGTAGGGCAGGGGGTCCTGTCCCAGGTACATCGGCTCAATCAAGCCCAGCTCCATGGCGGGCGAACGTACAGTCTCCTGGCACGGCTCGCTCGGCACCCGGCACAACTTGCGCAGTTGGGCGGCTCAGCCTGTTCACAGTGAGGCTGCGCAGGCAAGTGTGTTTGAGCATCGTGCGCAGCTTTGATAATACAGTTCATTAAAAACCCTCCATGTTGAGGTTGCTGCCGTGAGAGCTCGGTCGCCAACGAAGCCAGGCGAGACACATAGCCAATGACGGCCTGCAGCGTCCAGCCCACAGCACTCAACACTGCAGGTAAGCGCGCTCGCCAGGTGCTGTGCGTTGCAACAGGTGCAAGCGACGCCGTGGCACCCTGAAACACGCTGGCTGTGCAAGGGGCGTACTCAAAAGTAGTGCTGCCGGGACCCTGCGTTGCGCACGGGCGAGGCAGGCCTGGTGTATGAGTTTGCGCGCCAGAGGTGGGTGTTCTGCGCGCAGGGCCTGCGGGCGGCCACCGGAGCGCGCGACGCAGACGGCCAGGGCGAGCGCGCGTCCACACTCGGGGCGGTGCGGGAGGCCCGTTGCGCCGTGCGCCTGTCCGTGTCGGGAGCGCGCTGTCGCACTGGCCTGCGTGGCAGGCCGCCGGCACGGGCTGGGCGGCCTGACGCCATGCATGCGGATCTCATGAACGCCTGTGCGCGCTGCAGCTGCAACGCGCAGAGCTCGACAGGCGCAGAGCTCAACAGGCGTGCAGCGACCGGGAGCTTGTGGCGAGGCTTGCCAGGCTGTGCGGCGAGCAGCCGAAGCTGGCGCGCCTGCCCGCTCTGCCAGCGGACGAGCGGCCGCCGGGGCGTCAGCCAGCCAATCATCGAGGTGCGCCTGGCCTGGGAGCAGCGCATGCGCGGTCAGGCCATGCGGGAGCGGGGCCTGCCGTCTGCGGGGCTCGCCGTCGGTTGCGCCTGTCAGACTTGAGCACACCGACCACGAGGGCCTGGGCGCGGCACACGGGGAAAGCGCGGCGCGGCTGGGGTGCATGGGCCACGCTGCTGAGGGTGGGGCCGCTCGGGGCAGGCCTGCACGGAAGGGGCCTGGAGGAAGCTGGCCTGCGCACGTTCAGCCGGCGGGCGCGCGGGGCAAACATAGGTGGCATTAATGCACCGCACGCCGCACTGCGGCACCTCTGCAGGCACAATCGTGAGTAACACAGTCATCTGCCTTGGCCCGGAGGCATGGCAGGCGTGCCTCCGGCCCTTGCCTGCCCAGGCTGTGACATGCAGGCCTGTGCCATGTATGCAGGCTGCCCTGCCTGCAGGTGCTCCGTCCAAGCCTGCTGCTGCTGCACACGCGTGTGCAGGCGCGTGCGGTGGCGCACAGCGCGCCCCACAGCGGCCCATGCGCAGCGCCCTGCGACACACCAACGAGTGCGTCAGCGCTCATGCACTGTCTTTCTTTTTTGCTCTTGGTTTTCTCTGTTCCTACTGTTGCAGTTCTGGACCGCTTCACTGCTGGGCGCCAACGGCGGCTGCGCCATTGCCGTGAGCGCGCAGCTGCCAGAGGCGCGTCGGCTGCCAGCGGCGCTGCGCTGCAAACCTAAAACCCTCCAGGCGCTGTGCTGTATGTCTTACGCTGCACCACAGTCCCAGCTCTTCTGCAGCGGGGTCGGCCCCTCGGCCCGGTGGCTGGCGGCCATGCCGCGCACCCTGCCTGAGCGCGCGGCGCGGCGCTGGCACGCGCGCGCGAGCGGCCGCACTTGGTATAAAACCTGGATGTCGCCCGACCCCTGCACATGGCAGGGCCTGGGCATGCTGGCAGTCGCGGTGCTCCGCGCTGCGTTCCCCACCTGGGAGGCGGCTTATCGCGGTCGAGAAGATCATGCTGCCGGCCGCAGCGGGCGCCACACTCAAGCGGGCGGCGGACGAGCAGGTGGGTGAGCTGCCGCCGGCGCCGCCCTGCCCGCGCCTGCGTCCACCTACGTCGGCGGCGACTCCAGATGCGCGCGCGGCGCTGCCCGGATGATCGCCGCAGCACGGGCCGCTGCGCTTGCAGGGGCTGAGGCGCTCGACTGTTGTGGGTGTGTGTTGTGTGACCGAGTTGTGAGTTCAACACTCGCATCGTCGTGGAGGCTGCGCATGGCTGGAGCGTTCGGACGCGCGGCTCCACTGTGGCGCAGTCCCTAGCGGCATGCGCCACAGCTGAACAGGTGGCCGGGGGCGCGCTGAGCGGGCGATGCGCGCTCGCGCGCAGGCAGTTGTCGGCGTCGGGCCTGACGCATGTCATGCTGGGCTTTGAGTTTGCGGTCGGCTGTAAGGATGTCGAGGGCAGCGTGGCGGTGACCGCGCTGCAACATCTTACAGTCTGTGGCGGCTCGGCAGGCGGACCCGGCAAGGGCATGCCCAGCCAACTGGATGTACGCATGCTGAACAAGCATGACTGGTTGCAGAACTGCACCGCCTTCAAATTGCTGTACAGCGACACCAGCAAGTTCAGCGTATGTGCCAGTGCGGAGTCCGCGCACGCAGAGGAGGCCATCAACGTGCCCACGCGCGAGATGCTGGTGTCGCGCGCGCTCAGGCCGGCGCCCGCCGCCCCTGCTGCGAGCGCCCACCGCCCAGCATGTGCGCACAGGCGCTGGTGACGGCGGGCCTTGCGTGGCCGCAGTGCACAGCAGCGCCTGTCGTCCGTGGACCGGGTCTTTACGTGCTATGTTTGGGGAAGCAGGCGCCGAGAATCACGCAGCGCAACACCTTCGGCGAGGTCGTCCAGGTGTGGGTCAGCGCGGCGGCCGCTGCCACGGCACGGGCGACTGCAACCTGGCCGCGGCGCTGGTAGAGGCAGCGGAGGGCGACCAGAGCCGCGTGATCAAGGGGTGCACCTGGACCTACCACGACTACAGCACCCCAGAGCACGGCGCGCGGACGCGCGTCAACGCGGAGGCGGCGGCACAGGCGCGCGGCAACCCCTTTGCCGGCGCTGCGGCATGTGCTGCCGCCTCCGCGTTGACGCGCGTCCGCGTGCCATGCTCCGTGGCGCTGTAGTTGTAGCAAGTCCGGGTGCGCCCATTAATCATGCGGCTCTGATCGCCGTCTACAGCCTCTGCCAGCACCGCGGCCAGGTCGCGGTCACCGAGTGCTGCGGCCGCGGCCTCCGTACTCTCTCAGACCTGAATGACGTTGCCGTAGACGCTGCGCTGCATGACCTTGGACACCTGCTTCCCCGAACACAGAGCGCGCGTGGAGAGTTTTACCTGGTCCATGGAGGCAAGGCACTGCTGCGGACTGCAGACAAGCAGGGCGCGCCTGCCGCTCCACTCCATGCACTGCACGACCCGGCCCCTGCCCGCGTCTGTGCGCGCAGGCGAGGCTGTCGCGCCGGTCGTCGCACGGGTCGCCGCTCAGGGGGTCAGGTGCGTAGCCAGGAAGCGCGCCCTCAGGATGGAAGGCCAGCGGCACCAGGGCGATGACGTGCACCACACACGTACTTGCAGCAGTCAGGAGTGACCCTTGTCTTCAAGCAGCCTGTACGGTAATGTCCTTGCTCAGCACTCGCCCGCTAATGTCTCTCATCACGCCGCACCACACCTGCTCAGGCAGCGGGCGAGACAGCCTCATAGAACAGCAGGTTGCGCAGCGCACCCCTGCCATCAGCACAAGGTCGCGCAGTTGCTGCTGCAAGACGCAGAGCCCCCAGTGGCGCCTGCCTCTGCCCTTTGGCCCCATCACCCAGTGTGGCTCGCCCTTCCACAAGACAGGAGCCTGCAGCGCGGCAAGCTGGCCACCGCACACTCTTCGTGTGGGCAGAAGCAGTGGCGCACCCAGCTGTCACCCACCGGTGATGGCTGTTCTGCAGCGCGCCCTCAAGTACGCGCTCGGTGACCGCCTTGGACTTGCATATACAGACAAGAGGCAGCACACTGACGGCTTTGTGACGTTTTGAGCTGTCCCAGGTCTCTGTTGAGTCCTGGGACAGCGCCATGAAGGCCGTCCGCGTCACACCTGTCCCCACACTGCCGGGCTACTAGGTCGGCGGGGCCAGTGGTGGCGTATGCGCACCAAGGCTTGTCGTTGCATCGATATGTGTTTTGGCTGAATGCGATCCCCTCTGTAAAGTCCTTGATTTGGACCCTCCTTGTAGGGCTTCACACTCCTGACGTCCTTGGACATCCGTCAACTGATTGCAAGTCAACTGGAGGCCTTGGTGCGTGCCCACCAGCACAACGTTGCTCCTTGGCTGCTGTTGCTGAGGCGTGCAGCAGCACAGCTTCCTTGTTCGCGGTGCGCTCTGTGCTATGCCACGAATTGCTGTGTTGTTCCTTGCTTCCCAGTAAGCACTCTCCCTTCAGGTCCCCAGCCTTTCAAGCTTTAACGCTTGAGGCTGACGACCTGCGTGGTCTGCTGGTCTGCTGCATGGGCGGCCGTCGCAGCCTGCCAGGGTGTGCCCAATTTTGCGCAGGTGCTGTGCTCCGCATGTCCTAGGGGTCAGCCGCCGCTGAATGACGGGGTCAGGGCGCTTGTATGTGGGCGTTCCCCGCCCGCCGGCGCCCTGCAAGCAGTACCTCGCAAAAGCAACTGAATTTGAGATGCTCAGCATGAGCATCCTCGGCTGTGGCTTGTTTGCTCTGGCTCGCCAGTGCCTTTGCGCTGGCGAACAACGCGCACGTCAAGTCTGCGCGTTGGGACTGCAGATGCTGCGCGTGAGTGGGCGGCCTCCCGCTTCCTGCTGTCTGCACCTTGCAACGGCGTTGTGAGCTCAGTTGGTGCGCAAGACCAGAGCCTGTTCACAACGACCATAAGTGCGCGCCTGCCCTCGAGGCTGTCCACGTCATCACTTGCACTCTGAACCAGACGTTTCTGCATTAAGTGCTGGCCTGAGCTGCTAGTTACTAGCACGCGCTGATTCGTGAACTCTGGCTCGCCAGCGCGATTTTCCTCACCAACGCCGCCAATGTGAAGGTATGTCCCGCTCGTGCGGACGCACGCACGCACGAGCGGGACACACCTTCACATTGGCGGCGTTGGTGAGGAAAATCGCGCTGGCGAGCCAGAGCACACAAGGATCAGCGCACGCCTGCAACTGGCAGCTCAGGCCAGCACCCAGAGCCGAAACATCTGGCTCAGAGTGCATGTCATGCTTTGTGATTAAGAGGCTGGTGGGCGGGCGCGCACTTCTGGTCGTTGTGGTGTGGGTGCTGCGGCTCGCGCACCGTCTGCGCACGCAACTCCGTTGGCGAGGTGCATGACATGACATGACATAATATAGCATAGATATAGCCACGCAGGGAGCAGAAAGCGGGAGGCCGCCCACTCACGCGCGGCGCCTGCGGCCCCAGTGCACAGACGCGCGCAGTCACTCGGCGTGTCAACTCAGGGAGCGGCCCACACTGTGTGCCAGGACCGGTGCTGAGCCGGTTTAACACGGCAGCAGGTGGAAGACCAGTCCTGCGCACCGCGGGGCAAAGCAGTCCTGCTGTGCCTCGTGGTTAATGCTGTGTAGGTAATGCTGTGCTGCCCACGCCAACAGTGCGATGGAAACCCCTGCAAGTCCGCTTAGCCTGCATTGCCTGCCTACCTGTGGCAATTGGCCGTCTAGTAGCCGCCTGCGGCTGTGTTCTGCGCGCAGAGACTGAAGGCATTAAGCTTGTAGGGCGAAGCTATTTAGGCTCGGTGTGCAAGCAGCAGCCACTTAGACCTGATGTGTCGTACATACGACAGCCCACTTCATATCAAGCATGCAAATGTGCGCCCAACATGACACACCTTACAGGTGTGTAAGGTGCTTGCCACTGTGGCACCAGGGAGGCCACCAACCAACCGGTCATTACACACGCTGAACAAGCACGCAGGCGCGGAGGACCACTGACGCACATTCAGACCAGTGGTGACGCA
>JAABUV010002688.1_pt1 | contig 23668 bp, 19 predicted proteins | sample 5559971 | NCBI WGS metagenome assembly JAABUV01 (sample SAMN10711881, study PRJNA513362) | rock metagenome | isolation source: Antarctica rocks | place: Antarctica: Victoria Land, Knobhead nord | collected 2015-12-19
TTCGCACAAAAAAGGCCCGGACGGACCATCTACCCACCGGTTTCTGGGGCCAACGGCGACCGCGCGCGGCCCCAGAAACCCCTGCTCCGCTTGACCTAGCCGCCTGATTCAGCGGAAACTAGAGGTATCGGCGGATCGTCATAACTGTAGTATCGGCGGATCGTCGCTTCACGTACATAGCATGATAGCATGGTCGTTATAGCACGAGGCGAAAGCGTATCTTAACCAATCTTAACCTCCACAATTCCCTGATCGTAACCCGACCTTAACCGTACCCTGTTATCATCAGGGGTAAGAGTGATGAGATGGCTTAGCGCCAGGGGCGCGAGGCACGAGGCGCGCGCGGGGAGATGCCGAGTAAAGCGCCGCGACGGATGCGAATGAACGCGAACCAAGGAGCAAGGTGACCTTTATGTCCACCAGAACATCGAGCGACGAGCGGCGCGTTATCGTCATCGGCAGCGGTCCATCGGGAGCCATAGCCGCGCTCGCGCTCGTGCGGCGGGGGATTCCGGTGACCTTATTGGAGTCGGGGCAGAACGTCCCATCGGGACTGCTCGTGCGTGCGATGGGCAAGAACGTCTATCGCCGGCGTCGCGGCCCCGATAATTCACGGCACTATATCGCGTCCGGCGACCCCGACACGGCGTGGCGCCACACGCTGACGCCGGGCGGCTTATCGAACTACTGGACGGGGGCCGTCCCGCGTTTTGCTCCCGAGGATTTCCATGAAGGGGAGCGGCTGCACGAGCGCTACCGCTGGCCCGTGTCATACGACGAGCTTGTCCCCTACTATGAGGTCGCCGAGCGGCTCCTGGTCGTCGTGGGCGCCGCGCACGACGTGCCCGGTCTCCCAGCGTCGCATGTGTCGTACCGTAGGCGTCTTGCCGGGCCGTGGCGGCGCGTCGCGGGGTGCGCCGAGGCGTTCGGGCAGGGCCTCACGCCCCTTCCCTTGGCGGACGGGCCGCCCTGGATGGTGAGCCGCATAGGGGGTGTCCTTCAACAGTTACACGCGCATCGTCCCGCGGCTGCGGCGCTTCGCGCATTTCGAGCTCCGCCTGGGCGCCCACGCCGTCCGCCTCGCATGGTCCGGCGCGACAAAGAAGGTGGACGCCGTCGTCTACGTCGACCGCGCCGCCGGCGTTGAGCGGCGCCTGAACTGCGCCGCCGTGGTCGTCGCCGCCGGTCCACTGGCCTCGACCAAGCTGCTGTTGCAGTCGGCCTGCGGAGATTTCCCGGCGGGCCTCGGCGACACGGAAGGCATCCTGGGGCGGTTCCTCCACGATCACCCCAATCCGTGGTGCGTGGTCGATGTCGAGACCCCGTTGCCGCGCCTCAACCCCGCGGCCTACCTGACCAGGGCGCCCTATCGGGAATCGGCGCCGCTCCTCGCCGCCTCGTGCACGCTGGGGGGCGCGAATCATACACGCCTGCAAAAGGTTCTGTCCCTCACCCCGGTCCGCGCGCGGACCTTCGGGGTCAACATCTTCGGCACGATGGTCCCGACGCACGACACCTATGTCCGGCTGGATTCTTCGGCGACGGATGACTTCGGTCTCCCCATCCTCGACATCCATATCCGGCATGACGAGGGGGCGCAAGGCGCCGTGGCCGCGGCCCGCGACCGGCTCGTCGCGATCCTGGACGCGGCGGGATACCCCTGCACGGTGCGCGACGTGACAGCGAAGCCGCCGGGCGCGGCGGCGCACTACGGCGGGTAGGGTCTGTGAAAAGTCGGCGGGTCCACTGGGAGCGCGGGCGTCTCGCCCGTCCCCGGCGTCCGCAGGTATGGGTCGGCCATCCCCGCAGGGCCAGCGCGTTGCCGCCCCGTCACGCGCTCATTCCGGCGCGCACACCGGGACGGGCGAGACGCCCGCGCTCCCAGGACTTTTCACAGACCCTACTACGGCGGGACGGTGCGCATGCACAGTTCGCCCAACTACGGTATGCTCAATGCGTGGAACCGGCTCCATGCGATCGACAACGTCGCCGTCGTCGACGCCAGTTGCTTCACTACCGGCGTCGAAAAGAACCCGACCTTGACGGCTATGGCGCTCGCCGCCCGCGCGGGCGGCCGCCTGGCGCGAGATCTGAAGACATCCTGACGTTTTATCATGAGGGGATTGGCAAGATAGAGAGGGAAGAGAGGGCGACCTATGGAGTACAGACACTTCGGCGCGACGGACCTGACCGTCTCGGAGGTTGGATTCGGGTGCGGCGGGCTCGGCGCGGTCTTCAGCGACGTGACCAAGGCCGACATGCTGCGGACGCTGCACGAGGCCCGCGATGCCGGCGTCACCTTCTTCGACACCGCGGATATGTACACGCAGGGGGAGAGCGAGAAGCTGCTCGGCGAGGCTTTCCACCGCGGACGCGACAAGGTGATCATCGCCAGCAAAGCTGGCTATACCCTCCCCGCTCAGCGCAAGGCCGCCGCGCGGCTCAAGCCGCTGCTGCGGCCGCTGGTCCGGCGTCTCGGCCTCAAACGCGAACACCTCCCCGCCGCCGTGCGCGGGTCGCTCTCCCAGGATTTCTCCCCCGCGTACATCCTCAAGGCGGCCGAGGGGAGCCTGAAGCGGCTCAGGACGGACTACCTGGACCTCTATCAGCTGCACAGCCCGCCTACGTCCGTGCTCGAAGCCGGAGAGGTCTTCGGCGCCCTCGACACGCTGCGGAGCCAGGGCAAAGTACGCTACTACGGCGTCTCCTGCGAGACGGTGGAGGACGCGCTCATCTGCCTGCGCTATCCCGGCGTCTCCGCGCTGCAACTGTGGTTGAACCTGCTCGATCAGCGCGTCCTGGCTGAGGCGATCCCGCGCGCCGCCGAGCGGGGCATCGGCGTCATCGCCCGCGAGTGCTACGCCGGGGGGCTACTGGCCCGGCCCATCGACATGACGAATTTGCAAGAGGTCATGCCCGACCCGGCGGAGCGTGAGGCGCGGGGCGAGGAGCTTGCCGCTTACAACCGGCTGGCGGAACAGCGCGACTGCTCACTGCCCGCGCTGGCCCTGCGCTTCGTCCTCGGCGTCGACGGCGTATCCGTCGCGCTGCTCGGGATGCGCACCGTAACGCACCTGCGGGACAACCTGCGCCACCTGGCGGCCCCAGCGCGGCCCGCGGCGGACATCATGCTACGCGATGACAAGAGCGACACGTAGTCCCCCGACCGCGGGTGCGATCGGGGGACTTTTCGGCGCGGAACGCCACTGCCGCTGTCGCCGGCGACACCGAGGGGCTGACGCTTGAACGCGCCGGCCCCGCGCGCTCCGCCATCACGCCGCCGTGGGACGGTCGGGGGGCTACTATGAGGATCCGTCCACGTTGACCAGCACCGTCGGGCCCGCCGGGACGTTGATCGAGAGCCCGTTGGCACGCGAGATATCGCCGCCGGAAACGCTGAAGAAGACGTTCAGCCGCGCGTTCATGCCGGACATATCCGGAATAGGGCAATTGCATCTTAATTGCGGCGAGGATTTTGAGCAGGTAGGAGCAGCAAGACGTCGCGCGCGTCGCGCTGATGATAGTCTATGGCGTCTACTATCCGTGGACAGGGCGTCGGGCGCGGAAAAACGCGCGTATCTCGTTTTCGCCAATGCGCGGATCGTTTTTGATGCTGTGAATGATTGCCTTACGCTGGCGCAGCAGGCCCTCCGGCATATCCGGCAGGCCCTGCCATTGCACGCCGAACGGGCCCCCCGGCCCGCTCGCGTCGTGTTGCGCCAGCCCCACGGATCGGACGCCGATGCCCACCACCACGTCTTCCCCTATACGGGCATCGAGCCATTGTAACGGATCGCGCAAGGCCCCGGCGCGGGCCATGCGGTCCAGAGCATCGCGCGACACGGCGTATCCGCCGCCCTGGCAATGTTCACCAAGGGAGTATCCGTGGCGAAAGGCCCGCTCGATCTGCCGGCGCATACGGGCGTGCCGGCCCCAGAGGGCGAGGCTGATGTGCCAATATGGCTGCCGGCGCAGCGTTGCGTACTGGCGGAGCCTCTGCACCTCCCTATGATGATTGACCGTCTCCGTGTGTTGATTCGCGTGATGGCCGATCATTCCCGCGGTCGAATGGGCGCGAAAAACCTCCACGACCCTCTCGACAAACGGTGCGATGACTAGCGAATCCGTGTCAATCTTCGCGACAATATCCACATCCGTCTTACACTGAATCAGCGCGAGACCGGCGAGAACCGCAGCAGTCGTCCCCGCGCGCGAACCGTCGCCACGACCGTGGCGCGGGTTACTCATGACGATAAGACGGCACGAACTGGGCGGCGTGAATTGACGCGCTACATCGCGGTTGCCGATCTCGTCATCGACAACAACAACATGCGATAGGCGTGGCTCGTATGCCCAAACACTCTCCAGCGTATCTATGCCCGCTCAATTTCCCGCTCGCCAGGCCCAATCTCCAATAAAACCGCGCACGTCGCTCCCACCTGTTTATCCCTCCCAGTATGTCGAGCTTACCCTGCCCCTCTCTATAATATCGACAAGCGCGGCTCATCAGATGAGCCGCGCTTGTCGATATTATAGAGAGGGGCAGCGCCCAGACCGCCATTAGGCTGCTCGATCACGCGTAGCGCGTACGGCAGCATGGGGCCAACACGCGACAGGCCGCCGCCTTCCTACCGCAGGGCATCGCGTCGTCGGGCCGCGCTCGGCCTCTCCTTGTACTACGTACTACATAATAGTAGCAGACGCTGGTTAACAGGTGGTTACGATCGCTTGCCCCCTATGCCCCCTATGCCCCCTATGCCCCCTATGCCCCCTATGCCCCCTATGCCCCCTATGCCCCCTATGCCCCCTATGCCCCCTATGAATAAGCGCGGCTTGCCGGTACTATAGTTAGAGAGGCGTCGTTCCGGCGCGTTATTGTCATCATGGAGAATGTTCCGTGTCGAGCGTTACAGAGCCCAGCGCGAGCAAGCAGCGCATCCTATCCAACGTGCTCTTGATGTTCTCAGGTCAGATCGTGACGTGGTTGATCAGCACGCTCTACCTCGTGCTGATCAGCCGCTACCTCGGCCCGACCCTACAGGGTGAACTCTCGCGCGCCGGGTACGCCATCGTCTTGTTCGGCCTGGTCCTCTCGCTGGGTATGGAGGGCTACCTCACGCGAACCGTCGCCCGCACGCCCGAGCGCGCCGAGGAACTGATCACCGCCATCATCATCGTGCGCGCGGCGCTGTTGATCCCCGTCTTCGCGGGGCTGCTGCTCTACATCAACCTCACGCACCTCAGCGTGCAGTCGCGGGTCATCACCTTCATCATGTTCGTGGGCATGATCATCGGGACGCTCGCCGGCCCGCTCACGGCGACCCTGATGGGACGTGAGCAGATGGGACTCGGCACGGCCGGCACCGTCTTCCAAAACCTGTTGGAGCTTGTCCTGGTGGGCCTCGTGCTGCTGCTGCACGGCGGCATCATCGCCTTCGCCGCCACCAACGTCCTGATGTCGCTTGCCCTGCTGGTCCTCAATCTGTACTGGACGCGCCATTCTATACGCCTGACTTCACACGTAAAGCTTCCTGTCTTATGGGAGATCACAAAAGGCGGCTTGAGCTTCTGGATCGGCGGCGTGCTCTTTACCTTCTACCTGTACATCGACGCGGTCATCCTGGGCTACTACGCGGGCAACACGGCGGTCGGCATCTACGCGCCGGCCACGCGCATGTTCGGCGTGCCGATGTTCCTACCCGGCATCATCGCGGGGGCCACGCTCCCGCTGCTCTCCCGGCTCGGCCTCGGCGTGCAGCACGACTTCACGCGCGTCGCACGCAAGACGCTGATGCTGCTCATCGTTTCCGCCGTCCCGCTGACGATCGGCCTCGCCACCTTCGCGGGGCCGCTGATGCTGACGGTCTTCGGCCACAAATACGCCGCCTCCGTGCCCGTCCTACAGGTGCTCTGCCTATCTATCCCCGCGACCTTCCTGAACATACAGTTCTATCAGATGCTCGCGGCGCGCGACCAACAGTCGCGCTGGACCATCATTACGGCGGTGTGCTGCGTCATCAATCCGCTGCTCAATCTCCTGCTCATTCCCTACACCGTCCACCACGGGCACAACGGCGCCATGGGCGCGGCCTGGGCACTCACCGCGACGGAGATGATCATGATGGTCTACGGCGCCGTCTTCACGAGGGATGTGACTCTGCATCGCGAGATCGGGCGCGTCGTAGGGGTCGCTCTCCTGGCGGGCGCGGCGCAGGGAGCGGTCCTCTATGTCACGCTGATCCTATGGCCGCCTGTGAGCGAGGCGCTGGGCGTAGCGGCCTACGCGGCTGTCGCCTTCGCGCTGGGCGCGCTGCCGCGCGAGGAGATGGTGTTACTGTGGAGGACGGGCCTCGGCCAGGCGCGCGGCCTCTACGCGCGCGTACGACCGCGCCCGACGGTCGTTATCATGCCACCAGAGTCGCTCAACTAGCGCGGGCGCTTGGTATGGGGGCGGTATGGGGGCCGGTACAACGCGGCGGCGCGCTATCACCTATCAATGCCGCTGTCACAGCTGATATCCCTCATGATACCCAGGACGCGCCGCGCGTTGGCGGCGCTGTCGTACTTCTCTTCGACCCGCGCGCGCCCGCACGCGCCCAGGGCTCGCCGCCGCGCGGGGTCGTCGATCAGGGTGGTGAGCGCGGCGCGCAGCGCGCGGGCGTCGCCGGGCGGTACAAGCAGCCCGGTCTCGCCTTCGCGCACGATTTCAGGGATGCCGCCAACCGGGCAAGAGATCACCGGCAGCCCGGCGGCCATGGCCTCTAGCGAGGCGATCGAGAAACAGTCGGCCAGCGTGGGCAGCACGAAAATATCGGCGCGCGCGTACAGGTCGCGCAGCAGGCCGCTGTTGGGGGCCACGTCGCGGTAGACGTGGACACCGAGCGCCTCGACAGGGTCGCGCGTCACCACATGCAGTTCACAGCGGTCGCGCAGCCCCGCGAAGGCTTGCACCACCTGCTCGCCGCCCTTACGGGCGAAGTCGCCGCCAACAAAAAGCAGCCGGACCACCCCGCCGCCCTCCCGCGCGGCCGGCCGCGGCCATAGATCCGTGTCGATGCCTGGGGGGATGACGGTAACGCGCTCCCGCGGGACACCGTAGTCGTCGACGAGCGACCGGCGCGCCCAGTCGGACCATGTAATAAGCGCCCGCGCGGCGTGCAATGGGCGCATGTTCAGCCGGCGCTTAAGCTTTTCGGCGGTCCCACCCGACGCCTCGTGCTCATAGGCGGCACCGACGGTGTCGTAGTTGCGCGGCGTAGCGTCGAGCGAGACGACCGCCGGCACGCGCCGCATCAGCGGGACGGAGAGCAGCGTCGTGACCTGCGTGTGGAAAAACAGGGCGTCGTAGCGGCCGGCGGCGTCATCGCGCGCGAGCAGGCGGCGCGTGCGCAGGCTGGCCCGCGCCGACCAGTTACCCCGGAAGGGCGGCAGCGTCTCTAGCGCCCCGCGCGGCGCGAAGCCCAGCGGGTACCACGTCGCGTCGACGCCCCGCTCCTTGTCTATGGCCGCCCGCATGTTTTTGTAGTGTGTCACATGACCGAGCGTCTGCTCCATCACGAAGCCGAAGCGGGGCGCCGCGCCATTCTTACTAGTGTTCAGTCCGCGCCTCCGCCATAGTGTCTTGTCGCCCCTGCCCGCTTTTCTGGATAATCCTGGCCGGGACGCCGACCGCCGTCGCCCCCGGTGGGACATCCGTGAGGACCACGGCGTTCGCCCCGATGACGGCGCCGTCGCCGATGGTGATAGGACCGAGCACCCGCGCCCCCGCCCCTATATAGACGTCGTCGCCGATGGTGGGAAACACAGCGGTATGGCGCATGCCGATGGTGACGTTCGACACGATGGTGACGTTGCGGCCGATGCGCTGGGCCATGATCACCGTCCCGACGGTGTGCGGCAGGTACAGGCCGCCGCCGATTGGTATGCTCGATACGACATCCAGCCCATAGAGCACGATATTGAGCCGGCGCAGCATCTCGGGCAGCATCGGGATGCGGCGGCGCCGGCACCACGAGCTCAAGCGGAAGAGCGCTATCGCGTGCAACGGTTGATACGTCCACAGCACGCGCGCCTTCGTCACAAACCTCTTGCGCTGGCTTGGATCAGTCCACATGTCGGTCCAGCGCCGCCAGTCCTCGGCGAACGTCCCGTTGACGGCATGGTCACGTCTGTTCATACATAGATCTCCTCGCGCGAACCAGCGGGCGCCGGCGCATCCTTGACGAGGCGCCCATCGACCACGCGCAGGGCGGAGGCCGTGTGCGGGGCTACCAGCATCGCGCGCCCATGCGGCCGCGCCGTCGTGCCCTTTTCTTCGCGGCGCGCGAAGAGCGCCAACCGGCTGATCAGCGCCAGCAGCACGCCCATCACGATGAGGTTACGGTCGTTCGTCCACTGTAGATCCAGGTAGCCAAAGATGACTTCCTGCACCACCATCAACATGATGAACACGGCCAGCCCTTTGAGGTATGGATTGTCGAGCCGCCGCGACAGGCGCATCGCCTGCAGGATCGCGGCCGCGATCAAGACCCAGAAAAGCGCGTAGCCAACCGTGCCCAGGCGCATCCAGACCCATAGGATGCTGTTGTGCGGCAGCAGGTTCCAGAAGATATAGGAGCCGCTGATGTCGGCCAGGGGGTACGGCGTCAGCATGGTCTTACCGAAGCCATAGCCGATCACCTGGCTGAGCGTGCTCGACTTCATAGTCGCGACGATGTCGTTATCCTCGTTGTAGCGGTACAGGTTCGACGAGGCGTCGCGCGGGTCGGGGTTCGAGTTAGAGTTGACCGCGTGGGCCGCCTGCCCGATGATGCTAGTGCTGTTCTTGAAGGCCGCGTAGTACGGCGGCCAGATGACGGCCAGCGCCAGCAGGACGCCGACGGCGACGCGGCGACCGGGCCGGTGCGCGATCACCGTCACCAGCAGCAGCAGGAGTAAGCCGGCCGCGAGCGCCAGGATGGCGGCGCGCCGCTGATTGGCCAGGTTGGACACGAGCACGATCGGCAGCAGGGCCAGGGCAAACCACTTGAGGCGGCGCGGGCCGCCGTACAGAAAAAATATAGCGGTGAGGGTGATAAAGGCGTTGAAAAAAAACGACTGCTCGTGTGAGAACAGGGCCCCACCGTCCGCCGAGAGATGACCGTGCAGCTCGACAAAGCGGATGATACCCTGCACCCCGCGCAGAGCCGTCCCCACCACGAGGATGACGACCACCGCGTCGATCTGCTTGCGTGTTTTGATGAGGTTGCAGGTCAACACATAGGCCACGAACATATAGACTTGGGCGCGCACCTCCCACAGCGAGAGCCTGAAATCGCCCCCACTGCCGATGCCGTGCGCTTCGCTCACCAGGACCATGAGCATGTAGAGGCCCAGCGGCAGCATCAGCGAGCCCCGATCGAAGCGCAGCTTGCGCGTCGCGAGGCCTTTCAGCAGGTAAATCAGCAGCACGAGCGCCATGAGCATCTCGGCCAGGCTGAAGGAGAGCCCTTTGACGCGCGTCCACGTCGCCAAGTCCTCGAAAAACGGCAGGTAAGCGCCGATGTCGTCGGGGTAACTCTGGGCGGAGCCCACCGCCTCCAGCAGCACCGACGCGCCGAAGAGCAGGTACACCCCCGCGACGGGGCGCTGCCACAATAGGACCAGGACGGCGGGCACGACGATTGCCGCGACAAGTATGGCGAAGTTGGCCGGCGAAGAAAGCATGCCCAGCGCGACGAGCGTGGCCAGCGCCAGGGCGCCGACGAGGACGGCGGCGCGGTGCCGGTCGCCGCGCCGCAGCGCCGTGACACCGCGGTCTTTGGACGGGCGCGCCGCGTACGGCGGGCGCCTAGACGTGGTTGTAAGCATGGAAGATGTATACCAAGATGACTAGGCCGATCAGCGGATACGTCCATCGTTTCAGGCGCTCGCTGAACAGACCGATGGCGACAAACGCGACGAGCATGTAGATAACGGGGTTCACAAAATTTTTCCTACCAAAACCGACCTATGCGCCGCGTCCCGGCCACCAGGCCGGCAGGGCGGTGTGCGGGGCATTCAGGACCACGCCCTGGGGCGGCTCGTCCAGGCGCGCTATCGCGTCCCGCACGACGTCGGCCGGCGTCACCCCGGCGCGCAGGACCAGCACCACGGCGTCGGCGATGCCGGCGGCGAGGGCACTGTAGCTGTGCGTCATAAGCGGCGGCAGGTCGAGGATCACGATCCCCGTCAGGCCTGTCCCCTCATGCATGGGGTCCTGGATGCTGAGCTGGCGCAGTAGGCGCGCCGCGTCGGGGCCGACCGCGCCGGCGGTGACGACCGACAGCCTATCGGCGACGGGGCGGACAACTTCGTCGAGCTGATACTCGCCCCGCAGCACCTCGCACAGGCCTGGGGCGACGGCGATATCGAAGTGGCGCGCCAGCACCGGACGGTCGAAGTCGACCTCGATCAGCGTCACCGGCGCGTCAAGGTCGGCCGATAGTGTCTGCGCCAGACCGAGGGCCACGGTGGTGCGGCCCTCGCCGCTGATGGCGCTCGTCACACCGATCACCTTGCGTTGCGCGTCGCGGGACAACACCAGCGAGACGTAGATCTGCCGGAACGCTTCGGGCGAGTGGACGTCGAGGTTGAACGCGCCCGCGCGCGCCACTGCTTTGCTCGATCGGGAGGTAGCAATCATGCGGTATACGATCCTTACTTACCTAACTATGCCGCCCTATACGTCGGCCAGCCGGCCACGTACGGCGGGCTGACCGGCCGCTAGCTGGCGCCCGCCGCCGCGCGACCCGGCGGGAGGGGCGAAGGGCACGACCGCCAGCACTGGCAGGTCGAGCACGTCGGCGACCTCGTCGGGATAGCGCAGGCCGCGATCAAGCAGGGTCTTGGCGACCAGGAAGCTCCCGCTCAGGAATAGGGCCACGGCGAGCGCCTCGAGCATGCTCAAGAGTATCTTCTTACGACTCGACGTCACGATCGCGGCCGCGGGGTCCTTGGTATAGAACGGCGCCTGCTGCTCCGAGGCGGGCAGCGCGGCCTGCGCCCGGAGCTTGCTCAACGCCTGTTGGTCATTGAGGTACTGCTTCTGATCGTTCTGGAACTGCTGCTCGTAGCCGGCGAGGTTCGTATCGAGGGGGTTGGGGTTGGCCAGATCGCTCGCTTGCAAGCCCTTCCGGGCCATGTAGTCTTGCAAAACCTTTTTCGATTGGGCCTGGTTCTTGTAGTCAGTATTCACCTGAGCCTCCGTGACCGCGATGTTGGTCTGGGTCTGGCTGCTGTTCTGCGCCTGCTGCTGCGCCTGTATGGCGGCGATAAGGCCGTTGACCGCGTCCCGCGCGATGCCTTCATCCTGCCCGGTGAATGAGACGCCTAGCAAGTATTGCCCTTTCGGGTTCACCTGAAAGCTTTCTAGCAGCGTCTGCTCGACCTTCAGGGCGTCCGCCGGCGCCGTGCGCTCCAATTGCGCGAAGGCCGTACTGCCGCCGATGATGGGCGCGATGTCCGAGGGGCTCTGCAGATACTCATTGATATAGGAGGCCTCATTGCCCGCCGCGCCCGTGAACTGGCTGTTATAGCCGGGGGGCGCTTGATTGACCCACAGGTCCGCCGTGACGACGACGGTCTTGGGGACGTGCCGCATCAGCGCAAAGTCCGCCACCGGCAGGACGATGATCGGCACGAGGATGAGCATCCAGTAGCGGAAAAATGTCTCGGCGTAACGTCTCATGGCACTTTGCTTCTCTTTCCAAACGTCTTCAAACGTCGCACTGTATCTGTTTAAGTATCGGCGTGTAGCGTATTCCCGTTTAGAGGATCGTCTCTAAACGGGAGCGCCTTAACCCGCCCCTCTCTCTATGGTAACAAACATGGGTTAAGATCGGGTTAAGATCAAGCTTCTCGGGGTTAAGATCCCGTTAAGATGCCGTAACGCGACCAGCTCACGCACGTCCGGCGCCTACATCCGGGGTCAGATAAGCGTCAGGGATAGCAGGGCGTGGCACCACAGCGAGAGTGGCGAGAGCCGCCCTCCTGTACAAGTGTACTTTAAAACAGTACCATCAGTCAGTAGGTAGACTTGACGGCACAACTGCCAACCTCTTACATAATAGCCGACGATGTACACCTTTTGTAGCAGGAGATTGCGTAGTGCGACACCGATACGGCGGGTTCCTTGGCGGGGTTACATGCGGATTCGCGCTCGGGGCGCTGGCCCTACACTTTTCGGCGGCGGGTAAGGCAGAGGCGCGGCGCGCATTGGACAGCCTACTTGCCGGTTACCGCCCAGCGCCTACCGCCGCCCACAACACGCCCATGTCGATGCCGACGCCTATGCCGTCACAGCAGAACACGCGGCGCTACATAACGAACCCGACGAGGGCATCCGCGTATGGTCCAGGCGCGCACCACGCGCGTGCCGTGGCCGTGACCGGTGTCGCGGTCGACAACAGCACCGCGAAGATCGACTACCGGCCCGTGGCCGGGGCCAAAGACTACCGTGTGCTCGACGTGAGCAACCCCGTCCTCGTCAAGTACGCCGGCTTGATGCGCTATCTGTCGGACCCCTACGGCAACAAACGCTTCGCCAAGGGGCCGGACGGCGTGATGCCGGTGTGGCCGTTACAGGCTGGGAACGTGTCGTGCTGCGTGGGGCCGGAACAACTCAACATACCCGCTAACGAGATCGAGTGGAACAATCTCGAAGACGGACGCCCGCATACCCTGGTCGTCCAGGCCGTCGACGCGCTGGGTCCGGTGCCGGGGGATAACCTGTACCGAGCGGACAATACGCCGGTGAGCGCGAACGGCATGGCCGGCTCCGACATGGGGCTTACGACCGATGGTCTGGTCTCGATCAACGGGCAGGGACCACACACGGACGCGCCACGCGTGATCGCGCAGAGCGCCCCCTTCGTGGTGCAGGCTAATTCCGCCGTTGCCCCCGTACCTTCACGCCCCGACGCGCAACAGACCTTCCTCGACACTTTCGACGACGGCGAGGCCGCCTCCTTCAAGCGGGCCGGCCCCGTCGACCCCAGGGCCGGGTCGATGACCTACACGCTCAACGCCGGCTCCCGCAAGGCATGGCACATCCAATATCTCAACGCCGACATCACCCACTCCGCGCCGTTCATCATGGAGGGTCACTTCATGGACAACCTGTTCGACGGCAGTACACCCGGCGTCAACGACCCCCTGCACGTCGCGCACGGCGTCATGGCGATGTCCCCCGACCAGACCGCCGACTTCTCCGGCGGGAAGATGCTCCACGCTACCATGGAGGTCGACGCCCACGTCGACCCGCGGCGCTGGATCGCCTTCAATTTGGCCCCCGCCGGCGACCCCCTCGTCGATTGGTACGGCAACGGCGCCATCAACAAGAGCGACCATGCCTTCTTCGCCGAAGTCGAGCCCGGCACGATCAAGACGACCCTCTTCGACGGGCCCAATTCCCCCTCGGACCCCTCGCCGCACCGCCAGAGCCTCACCGGCGCGGCGGGTCAGGCCGCCCAGGAGATCTGCCGCTGCTACGCGCCGGGCAACCCCTGGCACAGCAACGGCCACGGCCTCGACAACCGCTCGCGCCTCGACCTCTTCGTGACCACGACCCACTTCGCCTACTTCGAGGACGGCGGCCTCGTCGCGCAGGGCGACATCCCCGGCGGCCTCGGCTTCGACGCGGCCAAGGTCTACTTCGCCCACTACCTCTACCACAGCGACCTCGACCACCAGGAACTACAGAGCAGCCCCTGGGAGACCTACTGGCTCAACCAGATGCCCTACTCCGACGAGCGCCACTGGGACAACATGGGCTTCGAGGTCCTCCCCCCCGCCGCCGTCCCCTCCGGCTCCGATTGGTCCGCCCTCGCTTCCCTCGTCAAGCTACCGCGCGGTGTACCTCCCAAATAACGTGTTAGCACGCGAGTCTTAGAATGGCAGGCCCTGGGAGCGCAGGCGCTCGCTGCGCTGCTCGCCCGTCCCCGGCGGTCCTGGGAGCGCGGGCGCCCCCAGTGGTACCCGCCGACTTTTCATGGACCCTACATCGCTTGGTTTCGTGACAGCGCTATAGCGGCATGGTATGCTATCCAAGTCTTCACCCCTCGCGCCTCTCGCATCCCTCGCGCCTCTCGCATCCCTCGCATCCCTCGCGCCTCTCGCATCCCTCGCATCCCTCGCGCCTCTCGCGCCTCTCGCGCCTCTCGCGCCTCTCGCGCCTCTCGCGCGCCCTCACACTATGACGCGATGGATAGACATGCGCCTGCACAAATGGGTAGGTGTGCGCCTGCACAACATGAGTACGAGCTACTCCCAACCGGCGTACTAACGTATGACCCGAATGGGCCAGCACGATTTTGTGGTGTCGTGAAACCCTTCGACGCGCTTAACCTACGCATCGTTAGCCCGCGACTAATCCTGTCACGGAGACAAGCCCACCGTGACAACGGCGACAATCACAGCCCAGTCTCCCGACTGGATACCAGAGGAGCAAAAACGAGAGCGATGGCAAAGATACGTATACGGACAGCCTTACTCTGCACGGCCGGCCTCGTGGCCCAGGCCATCAGTCCCGCCCGCGCGGAGCACCCTTTTGCGACGAGGGCGCACGACACCGTAGCGCCGGTCACGGTAACGGGGGTGACCGTTGATAACAGCAGCGCGAAGATCGACTACCAGCCCGTCCTGGGAGCCAAGGACTACCGTGTGCTCGACGTGAGCAACCCCCACGTCGTCAAGTACGCTGGCATGATGCGCTATCTGTCGGACCCCTACGGCAACAAACGCTTCGTCAAACAGGCGGACGGCGTGACGCCGGTGTGGCCGCTCCAGGCTGAGAACGTTTCGTGCTGCACGGGACCCGAGTCGTTCGACATGCCAAGCGCGGAGATCGAGTGGAATACGTTGGGAGACGGTAAGCCGCACACCCTCATCGTGCAAGCCATCGATCAGTTGGGGCCGGTCCCCTACGCCAATCAATACGACGGGAATAACAATCCCCTAATGACGCCCATGGCTACCATGCCCGGCATGCTCGGCTCCGACGCCGGGCCGACCGACGACGGCCTAGTCTCGATCAACGGGCAGGGGCCGCACACGGACACGCCGCATGTGATCGCGCAGAGCGCCCCCTTCGTGGTGCAGGCCAACCCCGCCGTCGCGCCCCTGCCCTCACGCCCCGACGCGCAACAGACCTTCCTCGATACCTTCGACAGCGCGCAGAGTGACCCTATCGCGCCGGTTGGTTCTGCCGACTCCCTGAACGGGGTCAAGACGTACAGCATGGGCGCGGGGACGAATCACCCCTGGCATATCCAATATCTCAACGCCGACATCACCCACTCCGCGCCGTTCATCATGGAGGGTCACTTCATGGACAACCTGTTCGACGGCAGTACACCCGGCGTCAACGACCCCCTGCACGTCGCGCACGGCGTCATGGCGATGTCCCCCGACCAGACCGCCGACTTCTCCGGCGGGAAGATGCTCCACGCTACCATGGAGGTCGACGCCCACGTCGACCCGCGGCGCTGGATCGCCTTCAATTTGGCCCCCGCCGGCGACCCCCTCGTCGATTGGTACGGCAACGGCGCCATCAACAAGAGCGACCATGCCTTCTTCGCCGAAGTCGAGCCCGGCACGATCAAGACGACCCTCTTCGACGGGCCCAATTCCCCCTCGGACCCCTCGCCGCACCGCCAGAGCCTCACCGGCGCGGCGGGTCAGGCCGCCCAGGAGATCTGCCGCTGCTACGCGCCGGGCAACCCCTGGCACAGCAACGGCCACGGCCTCGACAACCGCTCGCGCCTCGACCTCTTCGTGACCACGACCCACTTCGCCTACTTCGAGGACGGCGGCCTCGTCGCGCAGGGCGACATCCCCGGCGGCCTCGGCTTCGACGCGGCCAAGGTCTACTTCGCCCACTACCTCTACCACAGCGACCTCGACCACCAGGAACTACAGAGCAGCCCCTGGGAGACCTACTGGCTCAACCAGATGCCCTACTCCGACGAGCGCCACTGGGACAACATGGGCTTCGAGGTCCTCCCCCCCGCCGCCGTCCCCTCCGGCTCCGATTGGTCCGCCCTCGCTTCCCTCATTACCATGCCTCAGAGCGCCGCCCCGACCTTCTCCAGCAGCGGCGTGACCACGACGATCGCGCCGACCGCCACGGCCACGCCACCGAGCATCCCCGCGACCGGGACCGCCACGGCCTCGAGTGCGCCCGCGACGAGTACGGCTTCGGCCATGGCGACCGCGACGAGCCAACCGGCGACCGCGACGAGCCAACCGGCAAAAGCCCCCGCGGTCAACGGGCTGCCCTCGGGCCGCTACACGGTCGAGACGCGCATCATCGACGCCCAAGGACAGGTAAAAGTCATCACAACGGCGCCGCTTGTTATACCCTAGGATAGAGTGATCACCTTCGGGCCGGCGCGGAGCGCGGCGACCCGGCCTGATTCCATCCGCTAGCCACGTATCGCGGGCTCGACTGGGACGACGGGCTTATTCACTACGGTTGAGCGTTGTATCACTTACGAGGGGGCGCTACGCACACATGATGCTATCGGCGCTGACCTAGCGAGTTCTCAGAAGATTTTGACGACTTGCGGCGCGCGCCAGCACGGTTTCGATGGCTACAGTTGTCGCCTCCCAGCTATACCCTTCGACAAAGCCGCGGGCAGCGTGCGCAAGGCGTTGCCGTAGCGCCGCATCATCGAGTAAACGTACCACATGCGAAGCGAAGTCGACGGGATTGTCAGCAATCAGGATGTTCCTCCCATCCGTGACGTGGAGGCCCTCGGCGCCAACGGATGTTGAGACCACCGGCGTGCCTAACGCCATGGCCTCGGGTATCTTCAGGCGCACACCTCCACCTAGCCGCAGCGGTACGACGCACACGGCGCTGCCGCCCACCACGGGCATGACGTCGTCCTGATACCCCAACAACTCCACACCGCGCGTTGCGGTAAAACTAGCTGGAATAGTTGCCGGAGCCTTGCCCGTTATAGCGAAAGTAGCGTCGGGGCGCCGCTGGCGAATCAAGGGGAAAATCTGCTCAACGAAGTACGTACATGCGTCGAGGTTCGGCGCATATGTCATACTCCCATTGTAGACCAGCCTGTGTGGAAGACGATCAAACCCGTCGAAGGGCATGCTCTCGACATCCACGCCATTGGGCGCCGCCGTCACTTTGTCACGCGCATTGCTCAACACCGCGAGCCTATCCCGATCCAGCTCGGTCGTCGCAATGACCTCATCGAACGCCTGCACAACGCGGCGCTCATACCGCTCGATTTTCGCCAGCGTAAGCAGGCGCCGCGCCCGCGACCATGTAGTACCGCTCTGAAAGGCGATCTGCCGCTTGAACATGGCGGCCTCCGCGTTGTGATCGTCGAGGACACGCGGGAGCGAACGCATGTGCATGACGTACGAGGCGAGCCACAGCCACTCCACCAAGACGACATCATAAGAAACGCGTTTGACCTGCGCCGCAATCGCACTCGCCATGGCCGTACTATGGTTAAGTACAATCGACCGGGGCGCGGGCGACAATAGCGCCATCGCTCGTACCAATCGCCCATCAACGGGCGGCGCCGCCGGCGCCACCCGCACATCTCCGCAATACTGCCGCAGCGTCTCCAGGCCTGGGGCGGCATCAGCGCCAGGCGATGCGAAAGTAATGAGGTCAACCTCGTGACGGCGCGCGAGGCTCTTTAGCACATTAAATACACGGATATTAGAACCTTGATTGAGTGGGTAAGGATAATACAAGGATAACATCAAAATCTTCATCGCCGTCCACCTTTACTACTTAAAAGTTCAGAAGGTTTTCACGACGCGAGCAGGATTGCCCAAGGCGATGGACCGGGGCGGGATGCTGGTCATGACAACACTACCGGCCCCTATGACCGAGTCATGGCCGATCGTCACGCCGGGCAATATCATCGTGCGATTCGCCAGCCAAACATTATCCTCCAGGATGACCGGGCGGGGCTGCGGCACCGCATGACGGTTCTCAACCTCGTGGAAATCGTTGTCGATAATCATCGTGTGCGTGCCGAGCATACAGTCTCGGCCGATGCGCACCAATCCGGTCGCGGCGATCGACGTCCCGTAGTTGATCGACGCGTTATCGCCAATGTCGAGCACCCCCCCCTCAAAAACCGCGAACTCGGTGGTCGCCGTTGTCGACCAGATGCGCGCGCGCTCTCCAATGGTCAACGTACCCTTGTTCCATATGCGCGGACGTCCGTACACGCGCGCGAAAGGTCCAACGCGTGTGCAGCGCCGCAGGTATAGGTACGCGTAGGCGGCCGACTGTACTTTCTGGAGCAACGCGCGGGGCGGCTCATTCGCAGCCGCCGTCGTCAACGCGCGGGCCAGGAAGCGAAAACGCTCGGCTTTTGATGCATGCACGCGGTACAGTCCTCTAGCTTATCGTTTGTGGTTGCAGATGGCGCGCGGTGATATCCGTGATAGCGTGCAAACTGGTCATCGAAGGAATCTCGTCGGACGCGTATGTCAAACCAAACTGGTCCTCAAGCGCAAGGATGAGCATAAAGTGATGGAGCGAATCCCATGCGGACAATGTATCCGTCGACACCGCATCGGGTACATCGGCTGGGTCCATACCAAATGTATGCGCTATGACGTCGCGCGCCTGCTCTGTTACGTCGGTCGTATCCACTATGTCCTAACTCTCCGTGCTTTATTCAGAAGTATAGTAGCAGCGCCTATGAAAAGCACAATAGCGGCGCCCATGCCAAACATAGGCGCGATATTTCAGCTTCGACCGGCTCCGTTATCCATCGCGGTCCACTTACCCCCTACGTTTAGAGGCAAAGATCATCCTAGACGTCGCGAACAGCTAGCGCCTGCACGATGGCCGGTACGTTGGTCATGGCGGTCATCTCGTCCATGGTCAAGCGCAACCCGAACGCCTGCTCGACGTTCGTCATCAGCCGTAGGTGCGCCAGCGACGTCCAGGCGGCTAGCGTCTGGGCCGAGGCGTCGGGCCCGATGTCCTCAGGGTCGAGGTCGAATGTCTCTGCCACGACCTCGCGCACGCGCTCTTCAAGCTGCTCGGTCACTCGTTAATCCTCCGGTTCCATCTATTCGATCAAACGATCCAGGGAGACCCTTAGGCGCTCACGAGCGTTTTTTGATCCGCGATAAGGGTGAGCCACGTCGGGGAGGCAACGTCGTCAGCGCGCACGTCGAACTCCCATCGCTCCGCGCCGTCATGCTCCTCGACGAGCGTGAAGCCATGGCGGCGGTAGAAGTCGCGCGTCGGCTCGTTCTTGGCCGTGGGTATGAACAGGCCGCGCACGAGACGCGCCCCATCCGCGCGCGCCGCCGCGACGATGGCGCTCAACAGAGCGGTTTCGACCCCACGCCCCAGCACGCGGCAACTGAACAGCAGCGTGTCGATCTCCCAGACGTCACGTCCCTTGGCTACGATGGCGGCGCCGGTGAGCCCGTGGTCGCCGAAGCGATCCTTCACACGTACAGTATAGACGGCGTGATCCGCCGACTGGGCGAAAGCGCGGACCTCGCCCTCATTGTGGCGCCGCGTGGTGAGGTTGAACTGGTTGGTCTTGCCGATGAGCTGCGCCACGCGGGGGATGGCGAACTCGTCGGCCTCGGCCAGTGCGACGACCAAGCCCAGGTCACCCAGGTAATCCTCCACGTTGTCGCCACGGCGCTCCTCCCACTCCTGGCGCTCGCGCCGCTGCGCGTAGAGTTGGCCGCGCGTGCGGTCCTCCTCGGTCAAGCTCAGGCTATCGAAATCGGTCAGGCCCAGCAGAGTAGCGCGGTACTGCGCGGGGTCGCGCGGCAGCTGCACCGTCAACACCTGCGGCAAGCGCGCACGCACCAGGGCGCACTCAGCGGGGTTGTCGTCCACGAAAACCATGCTGTCCAGGCCGATGTTGAGCTCGGCCGCGATCGACTCGAGGTTGGCGACCTTGTCCTGCCAGTTCATACGTATCGCGGCGAAGTGGCTCCGGCGCAGCACCATCTCGGGGTGACGCTCCAGCGCTTCCATAGCGTCAGCCTCGTTGTTCTTGCTGTTGATGGCCAGAATGACGCCACGCTTCGATAGGTCAAGGATGGCCTCTTGAAAAGCGCGGAAGGCGTTCCCCGGCGCTTCGCGGCCAAGCGCGATGCCGTGCGGGCCGTCCTCGCCGACGACGCCGCCCCAGAGCGTGTTGTCCAGGTCGAGCACCAGGCACTTGCGCGCACGGCTCTTGAGCGGCTTGATGAAGCGCATGTACTCAGACGCCAACTCACTCAGGGCGCCTTCCCCGATGCCGATGCGCGCCATGAACCACATACGCGGGTCGGTGACGTTGCGCTTACCGATGCGGCCATAGACGCGGTCCTCGTCGACGAGTTGGACCGACGGGAAGTCACGGCGCACCCGCTCCGCCAACCCCTCGTTGATGGCCGCGAAGATGGCGCTCTGCCCGCAGGGGTCACGTCGGTCGAGCGCGCCGAGCGGGGAGTACTGCGGCGTGGCGAAGGTGTGCAGCAGCACCAGCGCCGTAGTGCGCAGTGTCAGCGCCCCGAGCAGGCGCGCCACGTCTTCCACCACGCCCGTAGACGCGGCGCGCCGCGCCTCGGGATCAAGGTCGAAGGGCCGATCGTAGAGGTCGGGGAACAGGGCGCGGCCATGGACAGCCACGATGACGACGTCGGGCGCGAACTGGTACAGCGGGCTGTCCCCGTCCAGGATGTCCTGGGCGTACTGGTCAAACGGCCCCAGGTAGAACTCCGGCGCCAGACCGGCCAACCGGCAGTAGACGGATAGGTAGCCACGCACATGATCGAGCGTGGACGAGCCGATGATGGCGACGCGCACGCGCCGCACAGCCGGCGCATCCGCTGCGGGCGCGAGGGCGTCCAGCCGCTCCGCGATGGAGAGGATAGTAGCGTGGCCCGGCTCAACCTCGATGGCCTTGAGATAGGCGTCGACGGCGCTCTCCGTCTGGCCCGCCGACTCACACGCCCGCGCCAGCGCCAGCCACGTCGCGCCGCGCGCGGGCTCGGCGCTCACGGCGCGCCGTAGCGACTCCACGGCGCCAACCTTGTCGTCTTGGGCGGCGGCGACGGCGGCGAGAGCGCGCCACAGCGCCGCGCTCTCGCCGAGCGCGCGCGCCTGCTCGACGGCCTCGGCCCCGCGCGCGGTCTCGCGCCGCTTCAGGTAGGCGAGCGCGAGCGCGCACAGGGCATCGGACAGCGCCTGACGGTCGTGCGGCGCCGTGGGCGACGTCAGCAGGGCCGGGGCCAGTGCCGCGCGCGCGGCGTCGAGGTCGCGCCGCGACAGGTAGTACTGCGCGACGTGCGCAGCCAACGCGGCGTCGGCCGTCGCGCCGGGTGTCGTCGTATCGGTCATAGAGCGTTCCTCATTTATGTCTAGTTTGAAACCAAGTACATCCGGGGGGACAACAAACTCAAGCGGCGGCCAGCCCATAACGGCCATGCAGCCACCATCGCGGGCTTTGTCCATCGTTAATGACTAATCATTCGGCCAGGGCAGTTCCTGTACTTTCTTGGCGGGGTTACCCGCGACCAACGTATTCGGCGGGACTGTTTCCGTCACGACCGAACCGGCGCCGACGACGGACCCCTGGCCGATGGTGACACCGGGCAACACAATGCTGCCGACCCCGACCCACACCCCATCCTCGATGACAACCGGCCGTGTGATGACGCCTGGGTTCATACGGCGTGAACCAGGACCCAGTAGGTGCGTGCTGGTGTAGATGGCGACGGACGGTCCGAGCGAAACGTTACACCCGATGGTGATCGTATCGTCCAGATTGAACGTGGGGTTGAGCCCGATCAGCGCGCCCTCACCGATGGAGAGTCGCCCATATATCTCTCGTCCGCCGCCGATAACCGTGATGGCGCCTAAGAACGACACGCGGTCGCCGATACGCGGAAAAATGCGGCGATAGAGCGCCGCGCGCGCCGTGTTCAGTGCGGTCGGCGGCAGCAGCCGGCAGACGACAGTGGTAAGGCGCAAGCGCGGCAGCAGCGCGTGTCGCGCATAACGCAACTCACCCTTAAAGTAGCCCATACGTATATGACGACGAACGCGCCTGTACATCGATGTCTTTTGCTGTGCCACGTCTAGTATATCGGCCTTAACGCGACAGGGCTTGAGCGCCGGCAGTGGCGCTCAAGCCCTGTGTGATAAAAATAGCGATCATAATAATGTCAGGATAGCAGACGCGTGGACGCCACGAGACACGGGATATGAGTTACGCGACGTGGAAGCCGGACTCCTGCGCGACGGCGCTGTCGGCGGCCACGGACGCGCCGGCGGGCTCGGGCGCGAGGACTTCGGGGCCAGCGAGCAACCCAGTGACGGTCCGCGCGGCGCCCGTCCCGGTGCGGCGCTGCGCCATCAAGCGCAGGAAGATCGGCAGGTCGTCCACGAAGTAGCGCTTCCACAGCCGCGTCGGCTCTTGCACCAGCCGGTAGGCCCACTCCAGCCCCGCCTGCTGCATCCACCCCGGCGCCCGCCGCACTCGTCCCGCCAGCATGTCGAAGGCCCCGCCCACGCCCATGCATACCGGCACGTTCAGCCGGCTCAGGTGCGCGCGGATCCACTCGTCCTGCCGCGGCGCGCCAAAGGCCACGAAGAGCATATCCGGCTGCATCTCCTGGATCAGCCGCACCGTCTTGTCGTCCTCCTCCGCGGAGAACGCGTTCACGACCGGCGGCGCGTAGGTCCCCACGATGCGCACGCCGGGACAGCGCTGGCGCAACACCTGCGCCGCCGCCTCGGCCACGCCCGGTCCCGCCCCCAGCAGGAAGATTTTGTAGTCGTGGACCACGGCGAGTTGGGCGCACTCCACGATGAGGTCGATGCCGGTGACGCGCGCGGGCAGCGGATCGCCCAGCAGGCGCGCGCCCCAGAGCAGCGGCATGCCGTCGGGCACGGCCAGGTCGGCGGCGTTGATCAGGTGATGGAAGGCGCGATTCTCGACGCCCAGGCGCAGGAAGTCGACGTTGACGGTCATGACCTGATGTGGCTGGCCCGAGCGCACGAAACGGTCGATGTGCGCCACGGCGCCTGTGATGTCGATTTTATCGATCCACATGTCAAGTAGATTAACGCGATACCGCATGTCCGCTGTCCCTCTTCCTGCTCTTACCTTGATCGGCGGGCTGTTCCGTCCATCAGGGCGTACTAAAATGGTAACAGAGCGCGGTTAAGATTCGGTTACGATTCGGGGCCTCAGGACGTTAAGATTCGGTTACGATTCGCGAATGGCGGTTAAGATTGGTTAAGGCCCGCCCATGAAGCCCCACGCGTCACTCTGGTATGGCCTTTTCGCAGCAATGATTAAGTTTTATTTGCATGTTAGACAGCAGTAAATCGTTTCTGCTGGGAGTGCTGACTGTCCAGTCAGCGCTCTCAGCAAAGTGCCCCTTCCTCGCCCTTCCCGCCCTATTTGGCCCTCCGCTCGGCGCCCCCTCCGCCCATGGCTACCTGGCCCACTGTGTCTTCTTCTCGCCCCCCCCGCCCCCTCCGGGGGAGCCTGGTGAGATGCCTCACTCGCATCAAGCTAATCCTGCCAAGGCGGGCTCAAGGAGGAGTTGATAGGTGTTAGGCTTCTTTTTGCGGCGGTTGAGGCGGCAGCCGGCCGCGACGGAGCGCTGGACGACCGTGAGCATG
>JAABUV010002691.1_pt1 | contig 23660 bp, 26 predicted proteins | sample 5559971 | NCBI WGS metagenome assembly JAABUV01 (sample SAMN10711881, study PRJNA513362) | rock metagenome | isolation source: Antarctica rocks | place: Antarctica: Victoria Land, Knobhead nord | collected 2015-12-19
CAGGAAGAGGGACGCGGGCAGGGCGAGCAGGGCGTTGTAAAGCACCCCGCCGCCCGCCAGGACGAACCAGTGGCGGGCGTGGTGCAGGGCGGGGCCGGGGGCCATCAGGAGGGAGATCGCCTCGGCCAGAATCGTCGTCGTCAGCGCGACGAGCGGCGGGACGAGCAGGTTGTCGCGGATCAGGCTGCGCCCGATGCCGCCGGCGAACGCGCCGGCCGCGATGCGCGCCAGGAACACGCTGCCGTAGGCCTGGGGGGACGCCGCGGCGGCCAGCAGGCCCGCCCAGAAGCCCAGCCGGATGCCCCACGCGCTGCCCAGAAGCTGCGCGCCGCAGGCCAGGGCGACCAGGGGCAGGTCGGGCTGTGCGCCCCCCAGGGCGAGCGCGTGGGCGGCCCGCCCCTGCAAGATGGCGGCGATCCAAATCAGCAGGCCGACCAGGACGGCGTGGCGCGCGGGGATCATGGCCGGGACGCCGGCACAGACGGGAGCGGGGCCTGATTGACCGGGGCGTCCGGCGGGGCCTGGATCACGAACGATTCTTCCAGATGGTCATAATCCGCGGCGGGGCGCAGCAGGGCGGTCTGGAGGGAGCGGGCCTTGTCGACCGAGACCGAGGCCACCGCGCCGATGGGCAGCGCCTTGGGGAAAACGCCGCCCAGGCCCGAGGTCGTCACGGCGTCGCCGACGTGCAGCGGCGTGTCGCTCCGCAGGTAGGTGACGTGCAGGCTGCCCATCCCGTCGCCCTGGCACAGCCCGATCGGCCCGCGCGGCGTGTGGTTGTGGACCAGGGCACCGACGCTGCTCAGGGCATCGGTCAGCAGCAGGACGTCACACGAGCGCGGCGAGACGTCCAGCACCTGCCCGATCAACGCGCCGGTCGGCCCCAGGACGACCGAATGCGGGTGGACGCCCTGGGCGGCCCCGCAGCCCAGCGTGATCGTGTCCGTGTGGGGGTTCGGCTTCAGCGCGACGACCTGCGCGGCCAGCAGGGGCCGGGCCGCGCGCGCCTCGAAGCCCAGAAGCTGGCGCAGCCGGACGTTTTCGGCCTGGGCGGAAAGCAACTCCTTGTTCTGGGCGGACAGGCTCAAGACGCGCACCTTCAGGGCGTCATTCTCGCGGGCCAGGCGCGGGGCCGACAGCAGTGACCCGGCGCTGAGGTGCCACCACCGCTCCAGGGAGGCCGCCGCTCCCTGTCCGGGTACCAGGGCCAGGTCGCGCACGACGCCCGAGGCCGCATCGGCGTGGCCCGTCCGGGCGGCCCGCGCGTGCCAGGCGGTCAGCACCCCGCAGGCCAGCAGGGCTGCGGCGAAGAGCAGGCCGCTCCGGTTGTCCCGCTCGGTTCGCACTGGTCGCCCCCTTATCCCCCGCCGTACACCTCGGGCTTGAGGACACCGACGTATGGCAGGTTGCGGTATTTCCCGGCGTAATCCAGGCCGTAGCCGATCACGAACTGGTCCTCGATGGTGAACCCGGAATAGTCCACGGGCACCTCGACGCGGCGGCGCGCGGGCTTGTCCAGCAGCGTGCAGATCTTGACCGAGGCGGCCCGGCGCGAGCGCAGGTTCTCCAGCAGATACGACAGGCGCAGCGTCAGGCCCGTGTCCACGATGTCCTCGATGACCAGGATGTGTTTGCTTTCGACGCTCTCGTCCAGGTCTTTGAGAATCCGCACGACGCCCGACGATTTGGTGTCCGCGCCGTAGGACGACACGGCGACGAAGTCGTAAGACAGCGGGATGGTGATGTGCCGGCACAGGTCGGCCAGGAAGATGTTGGCCCCCTTGAGGATGCAGACCAGCATCAGGTCCTTGCCCTCATAGTCGCGCGAGATCTGCGCGCCCATCTCGGCCACGCGCGCGGCGATCTGCTCCGCGGTGAGCAGCACCTTGGCGACGTCTTCCCCCATCTCCCGCCCCACATCCCGACTCGGATCACGTTCGACGGTAAGCATAACTCAGCCCCTTTTACTATCGCCCGGCTCTCGTATCGCCCGGACCCCTGACGGTTTCGCCCAAACGTGGCTTTCTTGTTGTCCTGTCCGAAATTTTCCGATAATCCCGCTACTCGCCGCGCGAACCCCGCGAGATCGTCGCCCCAGAAACGTTCCCCTGCGCGCACAGCCGCAGTGCGTCTAGGTATATGTCGAATGCGCTCAATCTTGCCGCAGCCAGAACAAGCAACGGCCGATGCGCTACAGGTGGCGCGTATTGAATGGCGGACGGCCACGCGGCGTTCGAGGTCATGCAGATGAACAGGAAAGGGACGTAACAACAACCGGGCGGGCCACAACAAGCGTGAGATCAAGGGCTAGGTACTGAATGGCGCTTATCAAGGTGGTTTCCCCGGCGTTTTAATGGACTACCGCAGCACCGAGCAGCGGGCGGGGGGCCAGTAGCAGGCGACGGCGCGGCCGATGATGTCGTGGCGGGGCAGGTCGCCCCAGTAGCGGCTGTCGTCCGAAACGTCCCGGTTGTCGCCCATCACGAAGAACTCGCCGGCGGGGATGGCGCGGGCGGCCATGTCGCCGTGGGCGTCGAAGACGCGGTACGGCTCGGGCAGGGCGCGGTCGTTGATGAAGACCGCGCCCGCGCGCATCGAGACGGTCTCGCCGGGCAGCCCGATGACGCGCTTGACGTACACCTGGCGCTCGTCTTTGGGGTAGTCGAAGATCACGATGTCGCCGCGCCGGGGGGCGGCCAGGCGGTACGCCATCTTGTTCGCCAGCACGCGCTCGCCCGTGTACAAATGCGGCTGCATGCACTCGCCCGAGACGCAGAAGCCCTGGATGACGAACAGGGTCAGCGCGACGGCCAGCAGGAACCCCAGCATGGCCTGCTCGCCCTGCGCGACGGCCGGCGACCGCTTGGGGCGGGGCCGGCGCAGGTACGAGGTCAGTCGGGCGGCGGGCGGGAGCATGGTCATGTGTCCTCGGGGCGGCGTTCAGGCGGCGCTTCTGATGAGCGGGTGGCCCATCTCCTCGCGCTGCTTTTGGAAGGCCAGGCAGCAGCCGCGGGCCAGGGCGCGGATGCGGTTGATGTAGGCGGCCCGCTCGGCGACCCCGACCACGCCGCGGGCGTCCAGCAGGTTGAACGTGTGCGAGCACTTCAGCGCCAAGTCGAACGCCGGGGCGACTAAATTACGTGACGTCAAGATGCGGCGGCTTTCTTTCTCGTACATGTCGAACAGCGTGAACAGCATCGCCGTGTCGGCCTCCTCGAAGTTATAGATGCAGTTCTCCAGTTCGGCCTGCTTCTCCGTCTCGGCGTAGGAGACGCCGTGGGCGTACTCCAAATCCCAGATGCTGTTCTTCCCTTGCAAGAGTGTTGCCAATCGCTCGGTCCCGTAGGTGATCTCGGCGGCGACGGCCTCGCAGGGGATGCCGCCCATCTGCTGGAAGTACGTGAATTGCGTGATCTCCGTCCCGTCCAGCCACACCTCCCAGCCCACCCCCGACGCGCCCAGGGCGGCGGACTCCCAGTCGTCCTCGACCAGGCGGACGTCGTGCTGCTCCAGCGGGATGCCCAGGGCGCGCAGGCTGTCCAGATAGAGGTCCACGATGTTGTCCGGCGAGGGCTTCATGATGACCTGGTACTGGTAGTAGTGCTGGACGCGGTTGGGGTTGCGGGTGTACCGCCCGTCGGCGGGCCGGCGCGAGGGCTGGGCGTAGGCGACGTTCCACGGCTCCGGCCCGACGGCGCGCAGGGCCGTGGCGGGGGCGTTCGTGCCCGCCCCCACCTCGGCGTCGTAGGGCTGGAGGATCAAACAGCCCTGCGCGCTCCAGAAGCGCTCCAGGGTCAGCAGCAGGTCTTGAAAGGTCAGCATAGGGTTTTAAGCGTCGGTCCCGTGGCGTTTGGGTCGAGGCAGGATTATACCCCGGCGGTCAAAGAAAAGCCCGCCGCCTGGGGGTCAGAAGGCGGGCGGGCGTGGAAATCCGGCATCTTTACAGAGCAAAGACGTCGGTGACACGGACGGAGAGGCTGGGAAAGGAGGACGACTGCACGGCTTCCCCCCCGCCATAAACTGCGACGGGCTGTTCTCCTTCGGGTGTCAGCCGGAGCACTTCCACAGTTTGAAGGGCTAAGTTGACGACCCAGCACTCGCGGACATCCACCGAGCAGTAGTCCCGCAGCTTGCCGGACAGGACGCCGCGTGTGTCGCTGGGCGAGAGGATCTCCACCACGAGTTCCGGGGCGGGGTCTAAAGCATCAGGGTCAAGCGGGTCGCGGCCCCCGAAGCGCCCGTGGCTGATGAACAGGACATCGGGCTGGCGGACGCGCAGGGGGTTGTCGGTGATCAAGACGTCACAGGCCGCGACGACCATCCGGCCCCGGCCGCTTTCGCGCCCGAAGCTTTTGAGAGCCGCCGCGACGTTGAACAGAACATCCTGGCGGCGCACGGTCGGGTTGGACATCCAGTGTCGCACTCCGTCAAGGATTTCGTACCGGCGGTTGATCTCCCCTTCCGCCAGATACTGCGCGTAGGTCAGCGTCGGGGCGGCCACTTTTTCCACCGTCACGCTCATGGGGAATGATCCTCGGAAGTGGCCCTAAAGAAGCTCGCTCAGGTCGGCGTCGCCCAGGGGGACGCCGCTGACCTTGCGCTTGATGCGGGCCAGGGCGTTGTCCACGCTTTTGGTGTTGCAGCGCAGCTCGCAAGCGATCTCCCGGTAGGACTTGCCCAGTTGATAGCCGGACAGCACGTGCCACTCGAAGTCGGAGAGCACCTGCTGCAAGGTCTCGTGGAGGATCTTGGTGTCCTCGTTCCGCAGCACCAGGTTTTCGGGGTCGCCGCCCTCCGTGCTGGGCAGGATGTCGGAAAGGTTCCAGTCGGTGGTCGGGTCCTCGGAGGGGCTTTCCAGCGACAGGGAGTGGTTCAGGGGCATCTGCTTCTGGCGCGTCGCCGTCTTGATGGCGGTGATGATGTGCCGGGTGATGCAGACCTTGGCGAACGCGGGGAACGAGATGGCCTTGTCGGCGCGGAAGTCGATGACCGCCTGCCACAGCCCGATCTGGCCGACTTGTAGGAGGTCTTCTTTCTCGGCCCCGACCAGGAAATAAGACTTGACTTTGGTGCGGACGAGGTTGCGGTACTTGTAGAGCATGAACTCGGCGGCGGCGTTCTCGCCGCGCTGGGCGCGCGAGACGATCTCGCGGTCCGCCATGTCGGCGTACCGGAGCTGGGACTGACGCAGGCGGTCGGAGAGGTCAGTGATGGCGCTCCATTCGCTGGGCTGGGGTCTGATCAAGGGAGGAGCCTCACAAGCACGGGGGTGGCGGCACGGGCCGGCGGCGGGGAAGGCCGCCGGCGGATCAAGCGGGGCGGGGAGGCGGGGCCGCTAGTGGGCCGGCTCGTGGTCCACCTCGATTGAGAGGGTGCTGACGACGACGGCCACCAGGACCACGGCGACCGTGGCGGCCGCGGTCATGGTGCCGACGGGGAACTCTTTGATGACCCGGTTGCCCAGCTTCAGGCGCAGGGCGCGGACGCGGTCGTTGCCGATGGTGCGCTGGACCTGGCCGAAGAGGTCCACCCCCAGGCTGAAAAGATTGGCGGCGGGGACGTTACCTTGCATGATGATGATTCCCTCGGCGCGATGGGCGCTGAGGTCATTATACACGGTCGGTTTGGGGGCGTCAACCCCTTTTCTCTCAGGGATGGGCGCTTTTACGGTATTGGACCCAAAAGGGACTGGGAAGGGGGGTTATAGCGGGGGTTAGCGGCTGTTTTGGGCCGTTTTGCTGCCCGAGACGTCGGGCAGCGAGCGCCGGTAGGTGCCCGCACCGGTGATGGTGTCCAGGGCGACGTGGTAGGCGGGGAACGAGTACACCTCGTCGCTGATCATCCCCTGACCGACCAGCGCCGCCCCCGCTTCGTGCCGGGGGTCGGCGGTGACCAACGTCCAGACCAGCGCATGGGCGAGGATCACGCCCGCGCCCACGCCCGACACCAGGCCGAACAGCTTGTCGAACATGCCCGCGCTGACCTGGAGCAGGCCGTGGACGTACCACGCGGTCGCCAGCGCCAGCGCGCCCAGGACAGCGAACAGCAGGCCGAACGCCCAGCTCCGGTTGACGCCCGCCCCGCCCGCGGCGAAGCCGACGTGCGCGGCCAGAGCCGGGGCCAGGGCCGACGCGGCCCACAGGGCGGCGTACAGGCCCAGGGCGTCCAGGGCCGCGCGCCCGAAGCCGCGCCGAGCGCCCGCGACGCCCACGCCCAGAATCAGAACCAGCAGCACGATGTCGAGCCAGTTCATAGTGTGTCCATTATCGGCGCGTCCCCGCCGAACTGGAGTCGTGTGCTATACTAGCCCCTGAAGCCATCCGGGTGGCCGCTGCCCGCGCCGCCGGGCGCAGGGCAGAGGAAAGTCCGGGCTCCACAGGGCGACGATGCCGGCTAACGGCCGGGCGGGGCGACCCGCCGGAAAGTGCCACAGAAACATACCGCCGCGCCCGAGAGATCGGCTGCGGTAAGGGCGAAATGGTGCGGCCTTTCGGGGCTTAAAGTAAGAGCGCACCGGGTCGGCGGAGACGGCGACGCCGGGTAAACCCCATCGGGAGCAAGGCCGGAGGGCGCGGCCCGAGCGCTCCGCCTTCGCCTGGAACTGGCGGGGCGCGACGCGCCCCTTTGCGCCGCTTGAGACGCCGGGCAACCGGCGTCCCAGAGAGATGGCCACACAAACACAGAACCCGGCTTATAGGGTGGCTTCAGCAACAAAGCCCCCGCGCCAACCGGCGCGGGGGCTTTCTGCCTTTAGGAGCGAGCCACGTTAGGGCAGACTTTCTAGTACATATAGGGGTTCTGCCGGGGGCCGTCCCCGAACTTACGCAGGCCTGTCAACAAAGCGTTCAGCCGCTGCTTCGGCTCCTGCTCCCGTTGGACCTGGATCGCGTCCTGCACGAACGCAATGGCGGGCCGTTCCCCTAGTACCTCGACAAGCACATAATTGGTCCAATGGTCGTCCTTCCGGTTGTCTGTCTGGGATGCCTGGTAGATGAGGGAGTCCACCGCAGGAACGCCTATCTGAATCAGCGCACCGACAGCGGGGAAAAATTGTTGCGGCGTTGGAAGCTGCAAACCCACATGATTCCAACGATCCTCCATCACCAAGAACGACACATGCGATGCCAGCAAGGGGGCGGCACCGTCCGCGCGCAACTGCCCCAGCAGGATCATCGCGGATTTGGCCGCCTCCTGCTTGTTGGGGTCGCCCACGTCCTGCTTGACCACTTCTTCGAGCTGGGCGATGGTCTTGTCCCGGTCGGCGACGATGTTCTTGGCCGCAGCGTCTCGGGCGAAGCCGTTGCCGTACTCTATCAAGGCCGTTGATCCACGGAGAGCAAAGGCTAAAGTGCCGAGGGCGATCAAAGCCGCCGCCGTAATTTTGAGAGTTTTCATGGGTGTTCCCGTAGGAGCGGCTTGCGTGTTACCACGGTCACTGTGACACGCTTGCCCGCTTTTGTCAAATTGACGGCCAGTTCTGGACGCTCGATTCCCAGGACTTCTCGGACCTTGAGAACGGAGGCTTGAGAACTCGACAGCGTCTGCCGATAATTCCCGGAAGCGGCTGCCCCGCCCCCCCCTGCGGGGACGGGCGGCCCTTCGATGTCCTCTCGCCCGGCGATGACCTTCAGCGGGCAGGCCCTTCGGGTGCCCGCTGGGGAGTGCGCCCAGGAAGGTCGCCCCGTGAACACTCTGTGGGCCAGGATGCTGGCGGCTCAGATTTTGTGCCTCGCCTTGACGCTCGTGGTCCTCCAGGCCCTGCTGACGCCCCCCACCGGGCAGGCGGAGGACGCGCAGTTCTTCGGCACCGGGCAGCTCCTCGCCCGGTCTCTGGCTCAGGCCAGTGCCGGGACGCCTTCCAGTTCTCGTGTCACGCCCGCGCAGGCGGGGGTGGACGCCCTCGCCCCGTCACCCGCCCTTGCCTGGGCGTCCGTGGCGGCCCCGACGGGGCGCATGCTGGCACACCGGGGGACGCCCGTGCTGCCCGTCCCGCTGCTGCGCCGCCTTCGGGCCGGGGCACCGTGGGCCGAGGCCGCCGATCCCCACGGGCGCGAGTCCGACACGATCTTCCAGGCACCGGTCCCAAAGAATCCTCCGGGGACCGTCGCCTACGTCGCCCTCAGCCGCACCCGGTTCCAGAGGTCGGCTCAGGGCAAGGTCGGGTGGATACTCGGCGGCGCGGCGGCGGGGCTGGTCGTTTCGATCGGAATCTCACTGGCGCTGGCCGGGAAATTTCTAGGGAGCGTCCACCGGCTTACCCAGGCCGCCCGACAGGGCGGGGACGGAGCGGGGGCACGGCCGCAGGCATTCCCCACCCCGGAGGCGGACGATCTGACGCCGCTGGCGGAGGCCTTGAACGACATGGTCGTCTCCCAGCGGCGGCACCAGGCACAGGCGCAGCAGGACCAGGTGCAGCGGGAGCAGGATGAGGCGAACTACCGCAGCCTCTTCGAGAACGCCGCCCACGGTGCCTGGCAGGCCACGCCGGACCTGGACTATCTCTGCCTCAACCCGGCGATGGCCTCTCTCTACGGCTACGCCTCCGCGGAGGCACTGCGCGGACACCTCGAAGACCCCGCCTCTGCCTCGGTTTATGTCTCCCCGCAGCGGCACACGGAGCTGCTGCGCCTGATGCGGGAGCAGGGCGGCGTCACCGGCTTCGAGTCCCAGATCCAGCGCGGGGACGGGCGGGTGATCTGGGTTTCGGAGACCATCCGCGCTGTCCGCGATGCCGACACGGGCGTGTACCGCTGGGAGGGCACGGTGGAAGACATCACCGCCCGCAAGCACGTCGAGGCGGACCGCTCGCACCTCGGGAACCACATCCGGCTGCTTCTGGAGGCTTCGGGCGAGGGCATTTACGGCATCGACGCGCGGGGCAACTGCACGTTCATCAACGCGGCGGGAGCGCAGATGCTGGGCTACGAGCCTCAGGAGATGCTGGCCCGCAACATGCACGCGCTGATCCACCACACCCTGTCGGACCAGTCGCTGTACCCGGAAGAGCGCAGCTATCTTTATCAGTCGGTCCAGACGGGCCGGCGGTTCCGCGTCGATGACGAGGTGCTGTGGCGCAAAGGCGGGACGCCGTTCCCGGCGGAATACGCCACCGCCCCGCTCATCGAGGGCGGCCGCACGACGGGGGCCGTGGTCACCTTTGTGGACATCAGCGCCCGCAAGGCCGTGGAAGCGGAGCAGCGCCGGCTGCTGGCGGAGGCGCTGGAGCGGGCCGACCACGACCCGCTGACCAGCCTGCTCAACCACCGGGCGTTCCACAAGCGCCTCCACGAGGAGGCCGACCGCGCGCAGCGGTCCGGGGAAGCGCTCGCGGTCGTGCTGCTCGACATCGACAACTTCAAGTTCTTCAACGACGTGTACGGGCACAAAGTCGGCGACGAGGTGCTGTGCCTCGTGGCGGACGCCTTGCGCGGCGCGAGCCGCTCCTACGACATCCTCGCGCGCTTCGGCGGGGACGAGTTCGCCATGCTGATGCCCTGCGGCACCGAGGAAACGTCCGCCCTGCTCGCGCAGCATCTGGGCCAGCGCCTGTCCGGGGTGAGCTACCGGCTGCCGGATCACGACGTCTCGATCCCGCTCGGCCTGTCGCTGGGCGTGGCGGTCTTTCCTGCGGACGCGCCGAGTCGGGCGGAGGCGCTGGGGGTGGCCGACGACCGCCTCCGCCGCGCGAAGACGGGCGGCGACGAGGACGGCTACGCGGAGCGGGTCCGCAGTACGCTGACCCAGGAGCGCGAAGGCTTCCCGATGCTGGACGCCCTGATCACGGCGGTGGACAACAAGGACCGCTACACCCGCCGTCACTCCGAGTACGTCATGCGCTACAGCGCGCAGATCGCCCGCCAGATGGGGCTGGACCAGGCCACGCAGCGGCTGGTGGAGGTGGCAGCCCTGATCCACGACGTAGGCAAAATCGGCGTCCCGGACGCCGTCCTCCGCAAGCCGGGGGCGCTGACGGCAGGCGAGTTCGCGGCCATCCAACAGCACCCGATCATGGGGGCCGTCATCGCCGAGTCCGTGCCCGGCTTTGAGGAGACTCTGGACGCGATCCGCCACCACCACGAGCGCTGGGACGGAGACGGCTACCCGTTCGGCCTGGCCGGCGAGGACATCCCCTTTCTGGCCCGCGTGATGGCCGTCGCGGACGCTTACAGCGCGATGACGACCGACCGGCCCTACCGCAAGGGCATGGACCAGGGGAAGGCCCTGGGCATCCTGCAAGGCGGCGTGGGGGTGCAGTGGGACCCGCAGTGCGTCGCCGCCTTCGTACGCGCCCAGGAAGAGCTGAAACTGCCCCCGGCCTCGTGACGCTGACGATGGGTAGACCCCGGCGTCGTTTAACAACGGCGGGACGCTGGTAAACCCTGGGCATGAACCAGACCACACAGGACGTCATCGCGTTCCTCAATTTCCCCGACCTCGACTACGGGGCGTCGCCCACCGACGCCGAGATGCTGCAAGACCCCGGCCTCCTGCGCGACATGGTGGCGCGGCTGGTCGAAGGCCCGTTCCCCTCCCCCGAGAGCCGCGCCGCCGCCGAGACGCTTAGAGGCCATCTGGGCGAAGCCGACTGGGAGGAGGTCTCACGCACACAGCAGGGCCGGATCGGGATCGCGGCGGGCTTCTTCGACCCCGTGGAGGAGAACATCCACCGGGCGACGCGGTAGGCCGTCGGGTACAATGGGGCCATGCCGCCCGTCCGGTCCATTTTTTTCGACATCGGCGATACGCTGGTCTTCGACGACCCGCCGCTGCCCGTGCGCGTGGCGCTGGCGGCACAGGCGCGGGGCGTGACGCTGGACCCCGACCGGCTGCCCTCAGCGTTCCAGGCGGGCGAGCGGTTCGCCGTCGCGCGTTACGTCCGGGGCATCCCCTGGGACGCGCCGGACACGGTGCGCGGGGCGCTGGCGCGCATCTGGCAGGCTTTGAATCTGCCGCCCGGCGGGGACGACTGGCAGGCGCTCATCGCCGCCTTTGTTGCCGTGCCCTGCGCGCGGTATGTCCACCCGGATGCGTTGAAACTGCTCGCCGCCCTGAAGGCGCAGGGCTTTATTTTGGGCGCGATCTCGGACTGGGAGACGACGCTGCCGGATTTGCTCCGTGAGTTAGGCATCGCGCCGTATTTAGACGCCTTGGCCGTTTCGGCGACGGTTGGAGTCACCAAGCCCGACGCGCGGCTGTTCGGGGAGGCGCTGCGGCGGGCGAACGTCGCCGCCGAGACCGCCCTGCACGTCGGTGACTGGTACGAACTCGACGTCCTGGGCGCGCGGTCCGCAGGGATGCAAACGCTGCTGTTCGACCATGCGGGCCGACGGGCCGACGCCGACTGCCCCCGCGTCACGACGTTTGACGCCCTGGCGGCTTTTTTGCGAAGCTTAGAGACCCCGTAGCCCCGCTCCGACCGACGAAAACACCCGCCCATGCCCCAACAGACCGCTCAGGAAGTCATCCCCCGACAAGTCTTCGCCCCCGTGCTGGCGAACGACGACCTCATCGCCGGGCACAAAGTTTTGACCTGCCACGCGCCGGCCATCGCGGACGCGGCCCGGCCCGGCCACTTCGTCAACGCCCTGACGGCGGAGCGGTTCGACCCGCTGTTGCGGAAGCCGTTCTCGATTTACACCGTGGACCGTGTGCGCGGTGAGATCAGCCTGCTGTATTCCATCGTCGGCGCGACGACCGAGGGCATGGCCCGCAAGCGGCCCGGCGACGTGATCGACCTCGTGGGGCCGCTGGGCGGGCGCGTCTTCCGGCCCGACGACCGGGCGGGCGCGCAGCACGTTATGGTCGGCGGCGGCTACGGCGTCCCACCATTGGTGTTCCTGGCGCGCGAGCTGCAAAGCGCCCAGCCCGACCCCAGCCTCGCGTTCATCATCGGGGCGCGGCGCAAGGACCTGCTGCTGTGCGAGGCGGAGCTGGCGGAAGCGGGTGTTCGTGCTCACGCGGCGACCGAGGACGGCTCGCACGGGACGCGGGGCCGCGTCACCGACGTGCTCGCGCCCCTGCTCTCGGAGCGGGCGGGATCGCCGGTCACGGTCTACTGCTGCGGGCCGACCCCGATGATGCGGGCCGTAGGCGAGCTATGCCGGAGCGTCGGCGTCCCGTGCCAGCTCTCGGTCGAGGTGTCCATGCCCTGCGGCATCGGCGTCTGCATGGGGTGTGTGCTGGATTTAGCCGACGGGCGGCGCGTCCGCTGCTGCGTCAGCGGCCCGGTCTTTGAAGCATCGGAGATCAAGTGGTAAAGAGTTGGTAAAGACACAAGTGCAGATCGGCAAGCTGACCCTGCGGAATCCCGTCGTGACGGGGTCGGGAACGTTCGGCTTCGGGTCGGAGATGGCCGGCATCGTGGACCTGGGCAGGCTGGGCGCGTGCGTGGTCAAGAGCACGTCCCGCGAGCCGCGCCTGGGCAACGCGACCCCGCGCATCGTCGAGACCCCTTCGGGCATCTTAAACGCCATCGGCCTCCAGAACGGCGGCGTGGACGACTTTTTAGCCGAGAAGCTGCCGTTCCTCCGCCAATACGATGTCCCCGTTATCGTGAACCTGGTGGGCTACCAAGTCGCCGATTACGTCTTTCTGGCCGAGAAGCTGACCGAGGTGGGCGGCGTCCACGGCCTCGAAATCAACATCTCCTGCCCCAACGTCAAGCACGGCTGCGACTTCGCCGCCGACCCGGCCTTGACCTCTGAATTGGTGTCCGCCGTGCGCCGTGCAACCGACTTGACGCTGATCACCAAGCTCTCGCCCAATGTCACTGATTTGATTGCCATCGCCCGCGCCGCCGCCGACGCCGGCTCGGACGCGCTTTCGCTGATCAACACCCTGCTCGGCACGGCGATTGACGCCAAGAAGCGCAAGTTCCGCCTGGCGAACATCACCGGCGGCCTGAGCGGGCCAGCCGTCAAGCCCGTCGCCCTGCGTTGCGTCTGGCAGGTCCACCGCGCCCTGCCCCACGTCCCCTTGATCGGCATGGGCGGCATCGTGTCCACCACCGACGCCATCGAATTCCTACTGGCCGGGGCCACCGCCGTCGCCGTCGGCACCGCCACCTTCGTCAACCCCACGGCGGTAACAGACGTAGTGGCGGGCATCGAGGCGTACCTCACAGAGAACGGCATCGAGGACGTGAACGAATTAGTGGGGGCAGTGGAATGACGCAGGAGGGGCCATGATCTCCTTTGACTTTGACCGCGCCAAAATGCGGCGACGGCTGACGTTCTACAGCATATCTTCGGGGGCCTTTTTATCTATTCTCTTCCCCGGCTACTGGGCTTCGTCTCATGTATACGGAATAAGTTGGGCCGGGTGGCTCGTCCTCGCGATTATGTTCATCGTCGGGGTGCCTTTAATTCAAAACGCGCGGTGGGTGGGCGCTTTTGGGCGGGGCTTAAAGCGTAAAGGAGCCGCCGTCATCGTCAACAAGAATGGCATTGTAGACAACGCCTCGGATTGTGCTGTGGGGAGTCTCGCCTGGGACGAGATCGAGACGATGTATCGGTGGGACTTGAACTCGCGGCTTCTCGTGAATTGGTGGGAGCGGATGCCGGTCATCAGCAGGCAGCGCGGCATCGTAGTGATCTTGAAGGACAGCGCCAACCTTCAGCGCCTCCTACTCGCAAAGCCGAGGCTTATACGGCTGCTGTCAAAGCAATGGTACGTCAGCGGACGCAGGCGCTGGCTGTTCATCCCGGAAGCGATGCTGACTGTTTCGGCGGACGAACTCATGCGCCGGCTCAATCTTTTCTACGTGACAGAGGTGCGCCGGTAGGAGTCCCCCGGCCCCCAATAATAGGGGAACATGGGGGGCTTGCGCCACATCCTACTCCCCCATCCTTGGAGGCAGGGGGACCTCCTGACACTCTTTCCATAGGCTGTTAGCCTGCCACGAACCGCCGGACCAGATCGCGCGTGGCCTCGGCCATGTCCGGTGCCCCCACCACGGCGGAGACGACCGCCGCCGCATCGGCACCCGCGCGGGCGACATCACCGATGTTGCCCGCGTTGATCCCGCCGATGGCGACGACGGGGATGTGTGGGAACGCCGCCTTGATCTCGCCCAGCCGGGCCAGCCCGATGGCCGGGCCGGCGTCGGCCTTGGTCCGTGTGCCGAAGACGGCCCCCACTCCAAAGTACGACGCATACGGCGCGGCGGCCCGCGCCTCCTCGACCGTGGCGACCGAGACCCCAAGCAGCTTATCCGGCCCCAGCAGTCGCCGGGCGTCGGCGGGCGTCATGTCATCCGGCCCCAGATGGACGCCGTCGGCGTCCGATGCCAGGGCCACGTCAACGCGGTCGTTGACGAGGAGCAGAGACTTGGCCTCACGGGCTGTTGTGCCGAGGCGTTGAGCAAGAGCGACGATCTGCGGTGTCGAAAGGTGCTTATCGCGGAGCTGTACGACCGTAGCACCTCCCTTAACAGCGGCCAGCGCGGTGTTTTCCGCAGAACGGTCAGGTCGTATGTCCGGGTCGGTGACGACGTAAAGGCCTTGCAGCAACCCCAGCCTCTCGTCGTGGGTCCTCGATCTGACGCTGCCGCCGGTGCGGACAGAGGCAAGAACGTCAGGATAGCCGCAGCCTTCCCCAACGATCACCGGGGACAGCAAGGCGCGTGTCAGCAGACTTTTCGACCGCTTGATCGCCTCGTGGAGCGGGAAGTGTTTAGCCAGGTGCGCGGCGATGGCGGAGGATAGGAGGCAGCCCGTGCCGTGTGTGTGGGCGGTGTCAACGCGCCGGTCTGTGAATATCTGCCGGTGCCCCGCGTCGTCTACGAGAAGGTCATGGGGTTCTTCGGCCAAATGCCCCCCCTTGACCAGAGCGGCCCTCGCGCCCATCGAGACAAGACGCTCCCCGGCGGCCTGCATTGTCTTCAGGGTATCGACAGGCAAAGCCGTCAAGAGGCTTGCTTCCCCCAGGTTCGGCGTGATCAGGTCACACAGGGGCATCAGCTCCGTCAGCAGGGCGGCGCTGCCTTCGGCATCCAGCAACGGGACACCGCCGGTGGAGGCGAGGACGGGGTCTAGTATGACGTTCGGGGGCGCGTACCTGCGGAGGGCGGCGGCGACGGTGCGGACCTGATCGGCCCCGCCGAGCATCCCGATCTTGACGGCCTGAACCTTCGTGTCGCCAAACACCGCGTCAAGCTGGGCGGCCAGCACGTCGGCGGGGACGGGGTGGACGCTCGACACGCCCAGACTGTTCTGGACCGTCAGGGCCGTGATCGCGGACACGCCGGCGACGCCTAATGCGGCGAACGTCCGCAGGTCGGCTTGGATGCCCGCCCCGCCACTCGGGTCCGAGCCGGCGATGGTCAGCGCAGCGACGGTCATAAAGCCTCCAAAAAGCGCGCGGGGTCGAACGCGGCGGGGGGCGGCGCGTCGTAAAGCAGGTGGGCCGCCATCAGCGCCCCAGTGGCGGGGGTCAATAAGATACCGTTGCGCCCGTGCCCCGTGGCGACGTGGACGTTGGCCCAGCCCGGAACGCGCCCCAGCAGGGGCAGGCCGTCGGCGCTCACGGGGCGCAGGCCGGCCCAGGCGCTGTGCAGCGGCCACGCTGCCAGGGCCGGAAGGAGCCGGGCGGCCTCGGCCCGTAGACCAGCGACCGCCCCGGAGTCGATCTCGGCGGCGAATCCGGCCCACTCTTCGGTCGCGCCGACGACGACCCGCCCGTCGGCGCGCGGCACCAGGTAGGCATCGTGGGTATAGACCGTGTGCCTGAGCGGCGCGGGCGACTGCGGACCGAGGGCGAGTATCTGGCCGCGCAGGGGGGAGACGGGGAAGTTGAAGCCGAGAATAGCGGCGAGCGCCCCGCTCCAGCTCCCCCCGGCGACGACCAGCGCCCCGAACGTGTGCCGGCCCGCGTCCGAAACGGCGGACACGGCGCGGCCGCCGTCCGACTCGATGCGGGTTACGGACCCGGAGATCAAACCCACCCCGCGGCGTTCGCAGGCCGTTTGGAGGGCGGCGAGCAGGCGGCGCGGCTCGATCTGCTTTTCTTCGGGGGACAGCGCGGCGGCCTGCACGTCCGGCCCCAGGTCGGGTTCCAGCCGGCGGGCTTCCGCCCCGGAAAGACAATGCACCGGCAGGCCGAGCGACGACTGCCAGGCCAGCGCGCGGCACAGGGCCGCCGCCTCGTCGTCCGTGCGGGCCACGCGCAGCATCCCCGGCCCATCAACGGTCAGGCCCGTGCCCCCGTCCTCGTTCAAGGCGGCGACGAAGTCGGGGAAGCGGCGCAGGCTGTCCAGGGCCAGGTCCAAGAGCGGCCCAGGCCGGGCGGCCTCGGCCAGCGGCGCGAGCATCCCCGCCGCCGCCGGGGACGCCCGCCCCGGCGCGTCGGCGTCCAGGACGAGGACGGACACCCCCGCGCGGGCGAGGCCGTAGGCCGTCGCAAGCCCGATGACGCCGCCGCCGAGGACCAAGAAATCCGCCCCGGCCACGCCTTAGCCCCCCGCCATCATCTGAACGATCTCCAGCACGTCGCCTTCGGAGAGCGGCGTGGCGTCGTACTCGGCGCGCGGGACAATGACGCCGTTCAGCTCCACGACGACCATCTTCGCGCTCAGGCCGTGTGCGGCGAGGAATGCGCCCAGGGTGTCCGCGCCGTCGAAGTCGCGCGCCTCGCCGTTAATCGTCAGGTGCATCGTGCTTCTCCTCTTGGTACTTCTCTTCCCAGGCCGCGTCCAGCGCTCGCCGGTAGGCCTCGGCCCGGTCGCGCGGGTCGTCGGCCTGCATGATGGTTGACAGGACGGCCACGCCCCACGCCCCCGCGCGCAGACAGTCGCCCGCATTGCGCGGCGTTACCCCGCCGATGGCGAGGACCGGCACGGACACGGCGGCGCAGACGTCGCGCAGGAAGTCCAGGCCCTGAGGCTTGATGTCGGGATGGCTCGACGACGCGAAAATCGTGCCGGCGACCAGATAATCCGCCCCCGCCTCTGCGGCCCGGACGGCGGCCTCCACGGAATGAACCGACTTGCCGATCAGGCCGCCCGTACCGACGTGGTGGCGGACGACGCCGACGGGCGCGGACTTCTCCGGCAGGTGGATGTGGCGTGCGCCGAATCCCGCCGCGCGCTGCCAGTCGGCGTTGACGATGACCGGCGTTTCGCCGCGCAAGGCGTGGGTCAGGCCCTTGTAAACCGATTTCAGCCCGTGCCCCGCCGCCCGCTTGTCGCGCATCTGCACGGCGTCCACGCCGCCCGCGACGGCCTCTTTGACGATCTCGGCGAGCCGGGGCGTGGGTGCAGTCACCAGCATCAGGCAGGGGCGGGGCAGGCCGGTCACCGCACGACCCCTTCGGCCGGGCTGCTGGCGCTGGCATACGGCAGAACCGGCATCCGGCCGGCCTGATGGGCCAGCCGCCCCGCTTCCAGCCCCGTCTTCATGGCGCGGGCCATGCGGGCGGGGTCGGACGCACGGGCGATGGCCGTGTTGATCAAACAGGCATCCGCGCCCATCTCCATCGCCTGGGCGGCTTCGGACGGGACGCCGATGCCGGCGTCCACGACCACGGGCACGGTCGCCTGCTCAATGATGATCCGTATCTGCTCCTGCGCTTTGATCCCCTGTCCGCTGCCGATGGGCGCGGCCAGCGGCATGACGGTGTGTGTCTCGATCTCCTGGAGTCGTAACGCTAAAGCGGGGTCGGCGTTGATGTAGGGCAGGACGATGAAGCCCTCTTTGACTAAGATTCGACACGCCTCGAACGTGCCCACGGGGTCGGGCAGCAGGTACTTGGGGTCGGGGATGACCTCGACCTTGATCCAGTCGGACAGGCCCATCGCCCGCGCCAGCCGGGCCGTCCGCACGGCCTCATCGGCCGTCCGCGCGCCCGCCGTGTTGGGCAGGATGTGGTAGCGCTTCCAGTCGATCTCGTCCAAAATGGAGCGCGTGGGCGCGTCCAGGTCGATGCGCCGCAGGGCGACGGTGACGATCTCGCACCCCGAGGCCTCCAGCGCGGCGTTCATCTCCTGGGCATTGCGGTACTTGCCCGTGCCGAGCATCAGCCGCGAGCGGAACGTCTTCCCACCTATCGTTAATCTGTCTTCATTGGATTTGTCTTTGTCCCGCGCCTGTGCGGCGGGCGCGAGGCTCTCCATCAAGGCCATGGTCTTACTCCTCAATGCGGAAAATGTCATCCAGGGCCAATGTCATGTCCGGGAACGCGAGCGACTGTGCGAACTGGCCCGCCCCGTACAGCGCCTCACGGACCGGGCCATCGGGCGTCAGCCGCAGCACTTCCACGGTTTCACCCTCGGGGCTGATCACCCAGCACTCGGCGACGCCGATGGCGCAGAAGTCCCTGATCTTCGCGTTCAGGATGCGCCGCGTCTCGCTCGGCGACAGAATCTCGATTACCAGCTCAGGGGCCACGGTGAGCGGCCCTAAGTCGGGAGCGCCGCCCCCTTCGCGCAGCCGCTCTCGGGTGATGTAAAGCACATCCGGCTGGCGCACCCGCAGAGTCTCGGCGTCAATCAGCACATCCAGCGGGGCGAATGCGATCTGCCCGCCGTGCGTCGCCTTGTAGTCGCCCAGCAGTCTAGCGAGCGCGAGGGAGATTTGCTGGTGCCACCAGTTTGGGCTAGTCATCGTGACGCGCACCCCATCAATGATCTCGCACGGCTGCATCGTCACGGGTTCCGTCAGGAACTCGGCCAGATACCGCTCATAGGTTAGAGTTTTCGGCGGAGCCTGTGGTTCTGCGACGGCCATTTCTTGCCTCTGTTACTTATAGATCTCCCCGCCCTGCTCGCGGAACTCGCGGGCCTTCTCAGCCAGGCCAGATTCCCGCTCCTGCTCCCCCATGATCAGGGGCTGGGGGGCGTTCGCGGCCATTTCGAGCTTGGCGGCGTACTGGCGGACGTCCTGGGTGATCTTCATGGAGCAGAAGTGGGGGCCGCACATGGAGCAGAAGTGGGCGACTTTCGCGCCCTCCTGGGGCAGGGTCTCGTCGTGGAACGACAGCGCGGTCTGGGGGTCGAGCGACAGGTTGAACTGGTCCTCCCAGCGGAACTCGAAGCGGGCCTTGGAGAGCTGGTCGTCCCAGACCTGCGCGCCGGGGTGGCCTTTGGCGAGGTCGGCGGCGTGAGCGGCGATCTTGTAGGTGATCACGCCGTCTTTCACGTCTTTTTTGTTGGGCAGCCCCAGGTGCTCTTTCGGCGTGACGTAGCAGAGCATGGCGCAGCCGAACCAGCCGATCATCGCCGCGCCGATGGCGGAGGTGATGTGGTCGTAGCCGGGCGCGATGTCGGTGGTCAATGGCCCCAGCGTGTAGAACGGGGCTTCCTTGCACCACTCCAATTGCTTGTCCATGTTCTCTTTGATCATGTGCATGGGGACGTGGCCCGGCCCCTCGTTCATCACCTGGCAGCCCATGTCCCAGGCGATCTGGGTCAGCTCGCCCTGCGTCTTCAGCTCGGCGAACTGCGCCTCGTCGTTGGCGTCGGAGATCGAGCCGGGGCGCAGGCCGTCGCCCAGGCTGAACGACACGTCGTAGGCCTGCATGATCTCGCAGATCTCGCGGAAGTGCGTGTACAGGAACGACTCTTGGTGGTGCGACAGGCACCACTTCGCCATGATCGAGCCGCCGCGCGAGACGATGCCGGTCATGCGCTTGGCCGTCATGGGCACGTAGCGCAGCAGGACGCCCGCGTGGACCGTGAAGTAGTCCACGCCCTGCTCGGCCTGCTCGATCAGCGTGTCGCGGTAGATCTCCCAGGTCAGTTCTTCCGCTTTGCCGCCGACTTTCTCCAATGCCTGGTAGATCGGGACCGTGCCGATGGGTACGGGCGAGTTCCGCAGAATCCACTCGCGCGTCTCGTGGATGTTCCTGCCGGTCGAGAGGTCCATGACCGTGTCCGCGCCCCACAGGGTCGCCCAGGTCATCTTGTGGACCTCTTCCTCGATGGACGACGTCACGGCGGAGTTGCCGATGTTGGCGTTGATCTTGACCAAAAAGTTGCGCCCGATGACCATCGGCTCGCACTCGGGGTGGTTGATGTTGACCGGGATGATGGCCCGCCCGCGCGCGACCTCGGAGCGGACGAATTCGGGCGTGATGACCTCGGGGATGGCCGCGCCGAACGACTGTCCGGGGTGCTGGCCCACCGACTGCGCCCGGTCCCGGCCCTGGTTCTCGCGCAGGGCGACGAACTCCATCTCGGGCGTGATGATCCCCAGCCGGGCCAGCTCCAGTTGCGTCACCGGCCCGGTCCCGCGCAGGGCCAGCCGCGAGGGCGGCAGGGTCAGGGTCGGGTCGGAATGCCCCGCGACGGGCCGGTAGCTCGCCGGGGTGGCCTGATAGGCGACACCGGGCCGATCACGCACCCAGTCGGCCCGCAGCGGGGCAAGCCCCTGCCGGATGTCCACGTTGGCCTCGGGGTCGGTGTACGGGCCGGACGTGTCATAGACGCGCAGGGGGGCATTGGCCTCGACCACGCCGGTCAGGTGATCGCGCGTAGGCGACAGGCCGATCTCGCGGTGCGGGACACGGACGTCGGGGTGGATGGTGCCGTGCGTGTAGACCTTGCGCGAGGCCGGGAACTTGTAGTCCCCCCCCGCCTCGTCCGGCGTCCGCCCCTGGTCCACATTCGCCGCCGTTTCGCTGCCGTTCTGAACGCCGTTGCCATTCGTGGTTGCCGATGCCATGTGTTCCTCTTTCTGCGCGAGAAGCCCGAAACGACGACGGGCCGCCGGACCGTTGGGGAAACGGAGCGGCGGCCCTGGGCACCCAAGAGGGCGGCAAAGCGCGTCCGCATTCCCTCCGCCGGCATGACCCGGATCAGGTAACGGGGTTGGCGCACGCGCCTCTCAGCCGGGCTAAACCCCGGCACCCCCAGCGGCCTCACAAGATTGTCTGACTATCGAGAATTGTCTGCCCGTATTATAGCCCCCCGCGCCGGGGCTGTCAAGGCCAGGCCCTCATCAGGCCGACCAGTCCTCGGCGCGCAGGCCGGGGACCTTGTTGAAGTCACCCAGGTTGCGTGTCAGCAGAGTCGCGTCGCGCACGAGGCAGATTGCGGCGATCCTTAAGTCCTTCGTCCCGACCCCGAGCCTCGCCCTCCGCAAGCCCTCGAACCGATCCGAGGCCGCCCTGTCAAAAGGCAGAATCAAGAAGTCGCGGAAAGTCTCGATGTGCGTCCGCAAGAGGGCGTAGGCACTGACGACCTTCTCCAGTGTGCCGGCCTGCGCCGCGAGGGAGAGCCAGCCCCGCATCTGTTCCTCGTAGTTGACGATGGTGGTATCCACCGCGCTGACTGGAACCCGCCCCAAGCGCAATTGCAGCGGCAAGGCCGCACTGCCTCCACGCTCCAGGATCGTCAGGTGATCCGTGTCCAGGAGCCACATTAGGGAGCCTCTTCACCTGTCGTGTCCTGTGCCTCGCGCCACGCGCGCCCCAGCCGCACGGCCTCCTCGAACTCCGGGTTGTCCCCGAAGACGCCCACGAGGCGCTGCCACCCGCGCGGGACATCGGGCGCTGTGTCCATCACTTGCGGCTGTTCGATCTGCTGGAGTCTGCTTTCCAGGGCCGCAACGCGCTCTTTCAAAGTCGGGACCGTCATGATGCACCTCTGAGGGGGATATGTGCTGACATTATACCCTCAGTGCGAGCACGGGGGAGCCGGGGGCCGTCCCGTCGCAGACGTAGGCGTAGGTGCTGTCGGCCTTGCCCACCCGCAGGCCCAGGCCGTTGTAGGTGAACGTGCCGGCATCATCCAGAGGTTACGCCCTACTGTACCAGAGTTTTAGAGTACCGTTCAGATCACCCGTTGCACTTATAGTGAATGCGCTCCCGTTAGAAAAGAACAGAACTACGCCATCCTCTACGTGGTAAGTCATTGCATCATCAGATAAATCTAGGAGTTACGCAGTTGACTTGGGTTGAGGGTAGCGTTCATACTCCCGCTGATGAACACGCCCAAAGTCACAGACATTGACTACATCCAGTTCCTGATCGCGGCCCAGCGGGTCTACACCTGCACCGAAGCCGCCCGCTGCGCGGCCACCGCGTCCCATGACGCCTACACGCGCCTGCTCTCAAGACTGCCGCCCGACACGGCGGCGTTGTGGTGCGAGGTCGAGCCGCTGGTGCAGAAGACGCACGGCCTGCTGGTCATCGACGATACTACGCTGGACAAGCCCTACGCTCACAAGATGGGGCGGGTGACGCGCCACTGGAGCGGCAAGCATCACAGCATCGTGCAGGGCATCAACCTGACGACCTTGCTGTGGACGGACGGCCTGAGCAGCCTGCCCTGCGACTGCCGCCTGTATGAACCCGCCGAGGAGGGCAAGGAGCAGGTCACCAAGAACGACCACTTCCTGGCGATGCTGCGGACGGCCAAGGAGCGCGAGTTCCGCCCGCGCTACGTGTGCTTCGACGGCTGGTACGCGGGCCTGTCCAACCTGAAGGCGGTGCGCGGCCACGGCTGGCACTTCCTGACGCGCCTGAAGTGCAACCGCCTGGTTAATCCCGATGACACGGGCAACGCCGCCGTCTGCGACATAGACATCCCCGCGCACGGGCGGCGTGTCCACCTGAAGGGCTACGGCTTCGTCGAGGTGTTTCGGATCGTCGCCCCAAACGGTGACAAGGAGCACTGGGCCACGAGCGACCTGAAGATGGAGGAGGTGACGCGAGGCGAGCTGGCCCGCCAGGTGTTCGCCATCGAGAACTACCACCGCCAGTTGAAGCAGTGCTGTGGCATCGAGCGGGCGCAGGTGCGGAGCGCACAGGCGCAGAAGTGCCACATCCTGCTGTCTCTGCGCGCCTTCGTGCGCTTGGAGGCACACCGCCTGCGGACGGGCATCAGCGGCTACGCCGCTAAGGCCGACCTCATCCGTGAGGCGATCCGCCTGTATCTCAGGCAGCCGAGCATTACGCTGGAAGCAACTGCGTAACTCCTAAAATCATAAGATAAAAACCGAGGATCCTTGCCATAATATGAATGTCCTACAGAATCACCCGCTACAACCTGCCACCCAGCACTCAGTAGCCTAATGTCCTCAATAGTGCTTCCTCTTAACTCATCGGTTAATGTAGCAATGGGATGCCAGTTAACTGCTGGTCCACTAGGATAACGCCTTAGATCCAGGGAGGCGGCTATCTCTATAACGAATAATTCTACCCCTTCGGGCAGATCAACGGATCTCACGGTGAGAAAAGTGGGATTATTGTCATCGCAAGTCAGCCTCAGCGCAGAAAGATTAACTGGCAAAAGGTCACCTGAGGAAGTCTCCCCCTCAGGCACATCCACAGCAAGCACTTCCTGACGTAATAGCGCCTGAAGGTTCACCCTCTCGTCTACGTTAAGCCCCACGATTTGCATAGATGTACCCCCACTCTGGTCCGCTGGAATGCATACGTCAATTGAAATGAACATCTTCCTTGCCCGACGATCCTTGAATGTCCACGTTAGTGGATCCCGTGGATCCATCTGGGTTATCTGACTTCATTCGGATCTGAACTTTTCTATCTTCCGTCCAACGGCGTAGGCTGCCGTCCCGAGACGTGCCACTGAATAGACCTCTTGCATAAGTAGCGTATACTGACCTCTTGCATAAGTAGCGTATACTGCCGGTATGTTCTACGCCGACGTGCAGCACCTGAAGCCGACCGGCTTCAAGCGCTTGACCGGGGTGGCCCCGGCG
>JAABUV010002695.1_pt1 | contig 23648 bp, 41 predicted proteins | sample 5559971 | NCBI WGS metagenome assembly JAABUV01 (sample SAMN10711881, study PRJNA513362) | rock metagenome | isolation source: Antarctica rocks | place: Antarctica: Victoria Land, Knobhead nord | collected 2015-12-19
GCGCTCGCGCGCACGGGCTCCCCTAAGGCACAAGCTGCCCGCGTGAAGGGCTTCTGGTTTGACGCTTCACCATGTCCAATGCGTCGTAATGCATGCGCCCCTATGAGCGCTCCCTGTATCGGACAGGCGCTCGCGCGGTGACAGCATCAGCCGAGCTATGCCACACACTGCTGCTTTTCTGTGCATTGCATGGACATGCGCTGACGCTGAGGCTTGAGGTTGGCATCCTCAAAACCGGTCAAATTCTTGCGTGCAGTTCACGAAGTGTATGGCACAGACACATAGCGCAATGCTACATGAAGCACGGTGTGGGCCTTGCACAGCACGCTGCTGATGCTGTTAGTGTACGCAGGTGCGTGGTCGGGCAGAAGGCGCGGCGCTTCTGCGCGGAGCAGGCCAACATGCTGGCCGGCATGGCCGAGCTGGTGGTGCGCGGCCCCTGCCGCCGCGGCCGGGCACCCGGGATAGGGTAGGGTTGTTTGCCTCATAGCGCAGGGCTGCGACCGCATGAACAGCGTCTGATGAGCGCCGCAGCGGTGCCAGCGTCGCACCGCAAACACATTGACGCTGAGTGAGCCTGACAGCGCTAGGGTAGGGTAGGGCCCTAACCCTGTTAGGGTGCTGCACAGCGAGCTCGACACGAGCGTGTTCGCGCAGGTGCGCACGCTGGAGAGCGCGTACGCGCTGGAGCTCGCCAAGCGGCAGACGGCCGCGCTGCGGCGCGCGGTGGACACATACCGCACCGCCAGCCTGTTCGTGTCCGCGCGCGGCGCGTCCTGGGCGCTCATGCACATGAACGACGTCGCGCTGCATATGGCAGGCGCGCCTGCGCATGTGCTGCCTCCCTGCTGCGGACGCTGCCGGCATGTTGTTGTGCTTTGGATGCGCTGAGCTGGAAAGCTGTGACTTAAATATTGTGCATGCGTGTGTATATATCAAACATGGCGTACGTGTGCATGCGAACATAAATATGTGGACAGCCACTCCGCCTCCATGCGCATCACAGCCACGGCGCGCTCATGAGCTAAATCAGCGCTATGCTGCCTCCGGCAGGCAAAATCAGTTGTGCAACCTTGCACAATCATGCCGGGAGACCATGCTAGCCATGCTGTTATCCCTTGCATGGGAGCACGTCTTACTATGATCATGCATTACCTGGTGTTGTGGCTGAACATCCAGGATACCACCCAGGATCCTAGCGGCACACACTCCTTCAGGCTTGGGGTGGATTCAAAAGGCTGGCGGTGGGGGGCGCTGCGCTTCAGCGACATCAGTGTACCGTGTCTCGCGCAGGCCTGCGCGAGCTCAAGGCGGACACAAAGTTCTGGGACGTGTTTGAGCTCAGCCACGGCCGCGACGGGGTGGGCGGCCCACATCTGACCCACCTTGACCAAACAGTCGCTTCAAGTGGGGAGGGGAGGCTGAGCAGGAAGTGACACGCGCGCGGCAAAGAGCTGCAGCTGCGCGGCCGTGCCGCTGCTGTTCTGTGCTGCTGCTGCTGTGCGCACAGGCTAGGGTCAGGTTTAAACCCTATGTTGGGGCGCAGGAGGGCTTCTACCGCAAGGCCGCGCAGCAGAATGCAGAGTTCTCCATGACCGTGCTGCTGCGCGCGGAGCGCTCCAGCGGCGGCAGCGGCGGGAGCAGGACGAACCGGCGCTGCTTCACCATGACATTCCGGTGCTCCCTGCGCCCCACACGCACCAACTGCGCGCGCACTGATGTGTTACGGGGCGATGGTCAGACCTCAGGGGGTGTTGCGGGAGGCCGCGTGGGGTTCGGGTCAGCCGGGAGTGCGCAAGCTGGGTGGCCGCAAGAGCGGCCGGGCGCGAGCCGAGGGGCATGCGCTGGGAGGCCGCACAAAAGCCTATGGCTTGGCGTGCTAGACATCAATGGCATGCGCTGTGGCAGTCCCTGAGCGTAGATACGCATGCCAGCAGTCCGACAGGGCATCCATGTCGTGCATTCGCCGCGCGCGCCTTGTGCTGGACGTGGGGCGCCCCACGCAGCTTGTCTGCATGTGTCGTGCGCACGCCGATCGGGGCTTGCGCCCAGCGTCCAGCAAACGACCTGACCCCACCCTGGTCCCCGTGCGCGCAGGCCGGCCGGGTCGGGGCTGCTGGACGAGAACACGGCCGTGGTGGGCATCCCGGCCTTCCTGCCCATCGACCCCGGCGCGACCGCGGGCTTCTACTTTGTGACCGCGCGCGAGGCCGCGCCGGCGGGCTCGGGCGCGCGCTCCGGCAGCGGCGCGCAGCAGTCCGCGGGCTCCCTGGGCTCCGCCGGCTCGGGCCGGGCGCCGGGCGCGCTGCCGTTCGAGGGCCTGCAGCTGGGCGCGCCGCTGGGCAAGGGCGGCTACGGCGTTGTGTACCGCGGCGTGTACCAGGGCAAGCTCGTGGCCGTGAAGGTGCGGCAGGGGCCAGGCGTGAGCAGGGTCTTGCCGCCCTCTGTGCAGCACTAAGGACTGCTGGGCGCGCCGGCCGGTCAGGCCTGGCGGCTGCAATCAGCGTCAGGGAGTGCAGGGCTTTCGCAGAGGGGCACATCGCGAATGAAAACATACATGATGCTGCATAAGAATCATATGTGGCGCACTCATGCTGGTAGCAAACCACGAGGGTGCGTGCGGGGCGCGCATGGCCCAGCCGATGTGAGCAGTGAGCCTAGGGGAGCGGTGCTGCATGGCGCTAGCACGACTGGCATCGCTGGAACGTTCCAACCGACTCGGCACCCGCTGATTGCTGTGCAGGTCATGGAGGATGAGGGCTGCGTGCGCGCGCAAGACGGCCGGCCGCTCGAGGCGGTGATCACGGAGAAGCTGCGCCACCCGGCGCTGGTGGCAGCGCTCGGCCACGCGGCCGCGCCCGGCCCCGACGCGCGCGACCGGGGCGAGAAGACGTGGCTGCTGCTGGAATTCTGCGACTGCGGCAGCCTGATTGTGCGCCCCCCGGCGCGCAGGGCACTATCTGTGTGGCTCGCAGGACACCATTCGTGTGGCCAGCCTGTGTGTAAATAGCGCCAACACCACACGCATGCATGCTGGACACGTTTGCGCGCCTCCTGAGGCTTCCCACCAGGCAGGGGTACAGGGCGCCGCGCACTCGAAGCTGGTGCATTGGTGGCTCTCTAGTTGCTGCCCCGGCATGCGCTCGCAGACTGAGCCACGTGCCGCGTCGGCGCGATCGCGCTAAGCATCCGACAGAACGGCACATGCCCGCATCTCTTGGACACAACGGCGCTCCGGTATGCCAACACATGTACGCGCGCGCCAGGACGCCGTGGAGCGTGGCTGGTTCACCGCGGAGTGCTCGATGACGCACGGCGGCGTCGACTATGGGCTGGCGCTGGCGCTGGCGGAGCAGATCGCGGACGGCATGGCCTGCCTGCACTCCAACAACATCATGCACGGGGTGCGCGGCCTGCATGCACGCCAGCAGCCTCATGCACGGGGTGTGCGGCCTGCCTGCACGCCAACAACATCGTACACGGGGTGCGCAGCCTGCCTGCACGACAGCAACGTCGTGCACGGGGTGCGCGGCCTGCCTGCATGCCAACAACATCGTGCACGGGTGGCGCAGCCCCGGAGGCCGGGGCCGGCGGGCACATGCTCTTGATGCCAGGTCCAGGCTGATTGTTCGAAAATTCCTTATTGGCGAGTGCATCGCACCCACGCCTGTCTTGCAGCGCCTCCGCTCGCATGCGCTGGCATGACAGCGCGAGCGCTCTGCTACCGCATGCTCGCGTGCACTGCGGCATTAACTTCTGTTCAGGCAGTGAAGTCTGGGGGCTGCCCCGCGCGCGCAGGACCTGACGGGCGGCAACGTGCTGCTGGCCAGCGCGCCCGAGTCGGCGGTCGGCGTGTGCGCCAAGGTCGCGGGCGCGCGCCCGCTGCAGGGCATCCCCAATTTTGGTCCAAAGCCATGCGTACCTGGACAGCACCAGGGGTCTAAAGATGTGATATTTGCCAGATACATGCTGTACAGGCATGCGGTTGCACACTGGCGGCCTTGCACATGGGTTAGTCTACGAAGCCCTGCTGCATGGCCAATTGTGCCCGGCTACGCATGGCGATATTTCACACACGCTTGGTGAAGAGAGAGCAGCGCTTGCGTGGCCAGTGCGTCGCCGCGACTGACCCCCGAGCCTGTGCGCTTGCGCCAGATCTCGGCCTGAGCCGCAACATGGACGTCCAGACGCGCGTGGAGACGCGCACGTACGGCACCATCACGCACATGGCGCCCGAGGTGCTGCGCGCGAACATCGTCAGCAAGGCCGCCGACGTGTACTCCTTCGGCGTCATCTTGTGGGAGATGGCTGCCGGCTGCCGCGCCTGGGTTGGTGCGCCCCCGCCGAGTCTGACATGCTCTTTGTTAACGCCTTCCTGCCTCCCTGCCACGCAGACTCTTCCGGCTCTTCGCTTGTGCACCGGCTCTCGTCCGCCCCGTCCGTACCTCCTGCCCTGACTGCCACGGCCTGTGCGCCACACCGAGCGCCGGCTGGATTGGCCGAGCGCAAGCACGATCTCGCTCGCTGTGCGTGGTAGCGCCCGCTCCGCCACGGCTGAGCTTGCTCTGTCCACGCGAAATCCCCGCTCTCTGGAGCAACGCCGACGGACGCCGGCGCGCGACCCGCATGCACGCCGCGCGCAGGCCTGGTGCACCTGCCCTAACCGTTCCTCCTCACCCATAGCATGAATGCCGCTCTCAACTTTGATGTGCGCGCCGCGCGCAGGCCTGGTGCACACGCAGGTCGTGTGCGCGGTGGCCGTGGACGGCCAGCGCCTGGGCTTCCCCGGCGGCGCGCGCGCGCCGCCGCCGGCGTACCAGGCGCTCGCCGAGCGCTGCATGGACCCCAACCCTGCCGCGCGGCCGACCTTCAGCGAGGCGCTCGCGCTCATCCGCAGCATGCGCCCGGCGCACCCGGCGCTGCGGCGCGCGCCGGCGGCGCAGGCCGCGCCGGCGCGGCCCGGGGGCGCCGCGCGGCGCGCGCAGTCCTATGAGCGGCTGGCGCCGGGCGGGCGCCTGGTGCCCAATCCGGACGCCGCCAGCGCCGCCATGAGCGCGTGAGGCACACGCAGCAGCTGCCTCTGAAGCGCGCACAGAGAGAAGCGGCCGCAAGAACAAGGGAAGCACGAGAGCTCTGTTCCGGGGGCTTGCCTAAGCATGCCAGCAGGTTACACATTGGTTGGCCCCTTCCAAGCATGGGGCTGCATATGCACTTGCACATGCCTAGCAGGCATAATTACCTGGCAGCTCTGCGGCATGTACTTCTCATTTGGTGAAGCAGCCAGTGTCTTAATGCGCCCAGAGCGGCGACTCAGAGGGCTGGTAGCCGTCGAGCTGCATGCTGCTGCCTGCGCTGCACAACTCCTACGCATCCGTACCTGTAGCTGAAGAGCTCGTTCATTCCTTTGAAAGTAACTGAGCCTTAGCATGCTATTAGGGCTTACGAGATGTTGAGCGAGGGTGCACTAACACATGCACAGGGGACTGGGGCCTGCTGCAGGTCGAGCTGCACTTGGTGGTCTCCTGACATTGCCCCTGCGTCCTGCTGGTGCCCACATGCATGTTGCCAGCGTGCCCTACGGCCCTAGTAAGACTCTGGATGTTTTGCGGCGCATATGCCTCGCTTTTGTGATTTCAGGGAAGCTAAGCATGGCTGCTCAGTACATGCAATTTTGTCATGTAGTGGTGTTGACTGCTCTGGGGTCGTCTCTGTCTCTGCAGAAGGACAAGCCCAGAGCTGTCAACGCCGATTGGTGGTGCTTGGTGGTCCCACAAATCCCAGCAAATATCATTTGCGGGATTGTATCATGTAGCACATGTATTGGCCCCGCCCTGTGGGCTGCATGCCGACCTTACGGCCCCCCGCGCCTGCCTGCATTTTTTTTCCAAACTCACATCCTGTCTGCAGGAGGGGCTTGTTGCGCCGCTGACTGCCCCGCGTGGTATGGGGCACTTCTTTGTGAGCTGCGGCCTGGCTCAGTGTTATTGCTGGGGTTCGGCACGCACCTTGCCGTGATGTTTACTTCCTGAAATGGGGTTGCGACGTAAGTTGTTGTGGAAGAGGCATTGGCAGCCTTTTAAGAGGGCTTGCTGCGCTGCAATGTTGAGCTTTGCCGCCATGAGTGTGATGCGTGTGTGCTCAAGTCCGCTACGGCGTGACGCCGCCGCCGTATGACACTCTGGCAGCAACAGCGGTGCATGTGCACCGCTTCTGTGCTTTTGGGTGAACAGTAAGCGGCTACAGCCTGTATTAGCCAGCTAGGGCTGGGTTGGAGGAGCGACTAATGTAGGCCGGAGTAGAGCGGGCGCATTCGCCCGCACTGCATGCCTACCTTGCGCAAGTCCTTTGTGCGGCTATGATCACACCTGCAGCGGTGGTACCCGGTGCGTCAGATGAAGTCCAGGCGTGGGTCATGCGTTGACTTCCGCAGCTCTTTATCCATTCTTCTTGCTTGGCTGTATCTCCTCTGTTCTCATGCCCCTTTGTGGTGCTTGTGCATGTGCGCCCAACAGTACAGCCAACTTCTCTTCCAGCCATCAGCATGTCAGCTTGTGGGGGGAGGCTCTGGGTGTGCTTCACTTTTGCGTCGGTGTTATCGCGTTCACCACCCTTTTCATTCATTGCCCTGCAAAGTGGCAATGTTGGGGAGAGCTAGCAACGTTTTTACAGTGAGATGCAGGTGATGCCCGTTCCTGATGTGTACCTGCTGACGTTGGGACTGCTGTTGATGAAATATAGAAGGTTGCTGGCACGGAGGCAAACCAGAGCTCGTTATTCTCTCCACTAAGTAGACAGGAACGAGTAGCAGAGCCAAGCATGGCAATGCCAGTCCTCTTCCTTACCTCGGCAAGCATGTGTATGCCCTGCGATGGTATGATATTCCTCAGTTAAGGCAGACGCGGAAGGGACTGCAGCATAGCAATGTTGCGGCCACCCTTTATACATAAGTCTGTCACCACCATGTTTTGCCAGCGCGTGTGGCACGGTCCCGTAGGTTCCAAGCGCGCCCCTGGTCTCTTGAGGCGCAAGTCAGGAGGGCCATGACGCACACCCCATGCCCATCGCTCACTCCAGAAGCGCAGCCAGGTGGTTGTAGAAAGCGGCAAAGTCGCGGTCGTGGTCGCGCATGGCGCGCCGCAGCACGCCCGCGTGCGCCGCTGGGACGAAGCCTGCCACGGCGGCGTGGCCCAGCGCGGCATGCTCAGCCTCGCCCTCCGCATGCACCTGCAGCAGCCAGCAAGCTGTTGGTGTGCTGATAACAGCCAGAGCCAGTGGTATAAAACAAATACTTGCAGCATACTCATAGTATGCAAGTACTTTGCCTTACCCTGCCCTTCCTACACATACGTTCAGCGGCCCAGTCAGGGCGCCACTGCATGCAAACGCTGTGAGCACCTGTCGGCAAGCTTTCCCGGTCATCGTGCAGGCGCACAGCGCAAGAGGCTCTCTAACGCATTTGCCTCGGGCCTTGCGGCGAAAGCTGCAAAAATGGCCCTGCCCTGACCCATAGACACCCCAGGCGCATGTCCTTGCTGTACAGCTAAGCTGACCAGCGCCCTCCGTACAGCTAAGCTGTCCAGCGCCCTCCGTCCCGACGCGCACCTCCAGGAACAGCCACTCGCGCAGCGGGCGGCCGGCGGGCGCAAGCACGCGCGCGTCGAGCGCCCGGAAGCTGTCCAGCATCCACGTCTTCTCGTAGTCCGCCAGGTACTCGATCGCCAGGTTGTAGCCCAGCGCGTAGCTCGCCTGCGCGCCACATCGGCGGCGGCCCACGTGGTTGATAGAATTGCTGAGCACTCACTTAGCCTGCCAACGTCTGCCAGGCTCCAAGGCCGCCCAGCATCCTTTCAATCCTCTTCAGGCATATTCCAAAATCATCCAGCATCCTTACATCATTTGAGACTTATAATAAAATCCCCGCTGCACAGTTGCCAGATCGTCGTTCAATGCTGAGCCGGCCTGCACACCGTGGCTGCGACACCACCAACCAAGCATGTGGATGTGTGAAGAGCTATTCAAACTATGCCATGGTGTACACCATGACCAAGATCAAATCCAAAGCATGTCCGCTGGTGCGCTCCACAGCAGCGCTGGTGATCAGCCGGCAGCATGCAGCGGTCCCCCCTGCGCGTCCCTCCCGATAGGCAAAGCAGGCGCCCTTCCCGCCCAAAACCCCTTGTTTCACAGGTTCTGCATGCGCGCCGCACCTTCTCGAGGGCGTCCAGCGCGCCGCCGCCGCCCACGATGTCCGCGAGCATGCGCTCGAAGAATGCGGCCGACGCGGCCGGCGCGGGGTTGGCCGCCAGCAGCGCCTCCAGCGGCTCGCGCATCAGGTCGGCGTAGAAGTCCGAGAACAGCTCGCGGTGCGTCTTGGCTGCGCGCGCGCCGGGCAGGCTGTGACTGGCCGCATCGTTAGCTTCGCTTATAGCTTTTTCTAAAGCGCGAGGCAAATGTCAGCGTAGCAAGGCGCTGGACGGGCTACGGCGCACAGCCAGCGTGTTGTGCTACGGCCTGCGCTGCACCGCTGTGTGTCTAGCAGGGGCGCCCTGCCCTGCAGACCCAGGATGGCAGCGTCCGCCGCTTCCACACTGCCCAAATGACTATGCCCAAATGACTAAGCGCACCATTTCAGCCTATCAACGCAAGGCCGATACGACATGCGTGTGACATTTGGTCAAACGCACCCTGCGCCTCGCCATTGTGCATGCCATACTCGCCCGCCAGCGGCTGGATCAGAGCCTTGAGCGCGCAATCGCGCGCCACATAGTCGCTGCGCCCGATTGTGCACTGCACCTGCGCGCACGGGCAAGGCAGCTAAGGGCCCCGCACCCAGTAGCCTCGCTATTTATCAACACCTTTTCACATGTTTGCTAGCACATGTGTGGTGCTAGGAGCAAGCACGTGCTGCCAAGGCCAAGCAACTGCCCAAGATGACAGTAATCTGGCCGTGAAACAGAACGGCCGTAAAACATAGAACAAAACTAGCTCACGAGGTGGCTCCTCTTAGCACTGGGTTTGCTGGTAGACAAAGGGGGTGAAGAGTGAAGCCCTCCCCCAGACGTGCACTGCAACCCCTGTGAGGCTCCTCTCAACCGGGCCAGCGCGCCTGCAGCAGCACGGCCGTGAACGCCGGATTAAAGGACTCCAGGTTGTACGCTAGCTCGTTCATAACGAGCCGCATGCGCCCCTCTGTGTCGCCACACAGGCTGCTGAACACCGCGTTGGTGGTTCGTGTGGGGGCACGCAGTCATGACATATACGCTGCACAGCACTTACACTCTGTCCGCGTGACGAGGTGGCAGGCAAGACAGGCAGCACGATCACTGCGCACGCATCGACACTGGCACAGCCGGTGCTTGCGCGGGCATGCAGGGCTGTGGCAGGCTCACAGCAGGCTCCGGAGCCGGCGGCGCAGGGCGCGGCGCGCACCCCAGCCCTGCGCAGGCAGGCTCCGCAGGTTGTCGTTGAAGCGGCGCAGCGCGCGCACCGACGCGCCGTTGTCCAGCTCTGCCTGCACGGCAATGCAGCTCAGATTTTGGTATCTAAAATTGCATTCTTGCGACAGTAGCCTTGAGGTAACCGCGTGAAAAGGGACAGCATAGTCTCAGTGCGACTGAGAGTGCTGACTTCTGGTGGCATGTGCTGCAGACACAAATGTGCGGAACGAGCAGCAGCGGCAGGACTGCCAACATTTCTGCCTGCTGTAGAATTGGCCACATATCAAGTGAGGAGTGCACCTCCTGGTAGCACTCTCAGTAGCACTGACTCATTGCGACATGCTCACTGGTGTCAATAGTGGCGCTGTAGGTATATGCAAGGCCACGCGGTGCGGGGGCGGTGGCCTGACGTGACAGGCAGGGGAGCACCTCCAGCGCGTGCAGGTCCTCCCGGCACACAAGTGGCAGTGCTGCTCCTCTCCTCGGCGCACGCCGCAGGTCTGTCTCCTCCGCAACTGCATCCGAAGCAGCGTCAGTGCAGCCCTGCTCTTGTCAGCCCCACTGACGCCGGCGGCAGTGGGAAAACAGCAAACACTGTGCAGGCAAACGCAGGTGACGCACCGGCTGCTGCGGCAAGCGCTGGCCGCGCGGGCGCCTGGACGCACACTGGTGTGCAGGCATGCCTCTGCGAGCAAACGTGCAGTGTCAGCTTGGCCGTGGTGGCACCCATGCCTAGCCGCGAGCGCGAAGAAGGATGTCTCGGTGCACCTGCTTGCTTAAACGCCTGCCCACCCACGTCCCCTTTAACCTCACAAACATATTAAGAGGCGCGTGGAAAGCTATGGGAGACGCACGCGGCAGCGCGAGCTGGTCGGCGCCGCAAAGCATGTCCAAGCAGGCGGCGCCGCGCGCCAGGCGGCGGCGGGGCGTGCGGGCAGCGCGCCGGTGAGGGAGGCTGCCATGGCGCCTGAGGGATGTTGGTCGGCGCTTGATAGGAAAGTGCTGATGTTCATCATGCCCGGGCATTGCCGCAGTTTGTGCCAAACAACCCAACAATTGACCCGAATCCACCCCTATATCCCTCGAGAGCTGTTTGTACTTGCTCGCAACTGCTCTTCCCGCTCCGAGTCGGCTGCAGGACGGTGTCGTCAGCTTGGGTGAGCAGAACCGTACCCCGTTAACAAATTCAGCTGCACGATGCAAAGGATTGGAACACGGAAACTGAAAAAACAGGTGGTCCTGTTGAGCCCCCAGCTCTGCATGGTTGCGTCCAGCTAGCAGCCGCCGGCCTAAAGCTAGAAGGAGCATGGGGCAGTGCCTCTCCATTGTTGCCAGCCCTGCTGGCAAGCAGGTAAACGCGCCCATCTGCGGGGGGGGCCTGTCCTGTTACCACTGCAGGGCACTTGCCAGCCTGCTCTCGCTCCTGCTTGAACCCACCGCACTGGCAGCGCTTCCTTGCCGCCTTCCTGGCCGGTCTGACTCCAGGGACTCAGCGGGGTGCCGGAGGATGCGCAGGGCCCCAAGGGCACATCGCTGGTCGCCAGCGCCGATGACGTGCCCAGTAGCCACACAGGAGACCTGCCGAGCACTGGCCAGCTCGCGGAGGACGTGGTGGCGCCCAGCCGCGCCGCGGACCCAGGCCTGGCGCCCCCGAGCGTCGCTGGGGCGGACCCTGGCGAGCCGGAGCGCGATGCGGCGCCTGGCGCGCGAAAGCTGCCGGACAACTTTCTGACGGTCTCTGGGGACTGCGGCTGTGTGGCACAGGTGCAGCCTGCGGAGCGGCCCTGACACGGGAGTCACTGCAAAAGTGGGCAGCAGCGCCACACTTCACAGTGTTGTCGCCGGCAGCGTGGCGTTGCCCAGTGCCGCACCGCCTCAAGGCAGCGCTGTGCACCACCGCAAGTGCTTGTCCTGTCGTGGGGCACCCCGGTTGAGCCAGCAGCACGCAGGGGTGTTGGAGTACGTCGCTGACATTCGCTGACCAGGGTCGGGGCCTCCGTCGCGTCGGTCGCAGCCGACGTGACTGCGCGCGCCAGCCGCCCAGCCTCCCGTTGCGGCCACCACCCATTGCCGCGCCCTGCTGACTCTCAGGGCTGCGATGGCGCCGCAGGTCCCGGGCATCATGGTGCACACAGAGGCCAGCCGGCACCCGTCCGACTGCGGAACCAACACGAGCGGCCCTGACAAAACACGCGCGGCGGCGGCCACCGCTGCCTTTTTCTCCACGCAGCAGGCATGGACGCGCACGCTGCTGCCCTGTGTCTGCAGGCTTGCTGCCGGCAGGCAGGCTGCTGGCAGGCAGGGCCTGAGGCACCCATTAGCTGCGCCGCCAAGGTCAGCAGCGACCGCGGCCTTGCACTGCAGCTGCGGCGCTGGCAGGTGGTGACGCGCGCGTGCACGCGCAGGCCATCACGAGCAACGCGAGCACGGCGGTGACGTCCGCCACGCATTCTAGCGCGGGCAGCTATGGCGCGGGCAGCGAGCCGGCGGAGCCGGGCAGCGCGACGGCCGCCGCCAAGCACTTTGAGATCGAGCGCACCAAGTACGCGGCGCCCGTGCAGCCGTTCGAGCCGTACGACGCCTGGCGGCTGGGCCCGCCTGTCCCGGGCTGCCAGGACGAGCGCATCGAGGCCGCGCAGGCGATCGCCGAGTACCGCACGCCCTCCGACCCCGCCGTCGGTGCGCCGCGCCGGGCCCCCGGTGCCGTGCTGCTGCGGCAAGGCCCTGCCAACAAGGGTCTGGAGTCACTGAGCGGGCAGCATGGCGCTCGAGCGTCAAACGCCGGCCTGCCCGGACAGTGCGCGTCAGAGTCGCGCGCGCTGTCGCTGATCATGTGTACAACTTGGATGCGCCGTTGGCACGCGTCTCAACCGTGAAAGGGCTTCACACCTCTGCCGAGGGTCACAAGCACGGACCACGCCCTGTCTGGGCGGCCGGCAGCGTGTGCGTGGTGGCTGCTACACCCGGGGGCGTTCAGCGCCCCGCGCGCGCTGATCGTGGCCCGCACGCTGCGCGCGCGCAGAGCAAGTGCTGCAGGTGCTGTGCACGTGCTTCAACGTGGACTCGGGAACCTGCACGCTGCTGACCGGGGAGTGCATCTACATCCTGAACGCCTGCGGCGTCATCAAGCCGGGCATTTGTCCTTGGCGGCGCGCGCCTGACCCTGTTTCATGACACCCTACCTGCTCAGACGTGCACACTGTTTGCTTTACAGGGCTCTAGCCTCTGCGCTGTCTGCGCTCAGGACTGACAGCTGCTTGCGAGAGGGTGCGTCAAGTGTGCACCCTCCGACATGCTCCGTCGCCTACTGGCATGCAAGCTCGTCATGCGTATGCTGCGAGTGGTTCTTCGTGCGACTGACTTCAGAGGCCCTGCTGCCGTGTGCAGGTGGGGCTTCTGCGGGTGGTCCTTCCTGCCCTCCAATGACGAGGTGCTCGCGGTGGAGGACCTCAGCAGCGACGCCAGGCGCGCCGCGCCCGAGCCCGCGGGCGCCGGCTTGAAAGCGCCGGCCCAAGCAACCAAGGCAGCAAGTTTGCCTGCTCAGGCACACACCTTTTGCCAACCCAGCTTGTATGTAACAAGGTCCACTTCCTGCACCTGGCCACCAAAGTTTCAGTCTTCAGCCTGCGCGCACGCGGACTTTTCTTGCCGTGTCTGACACGGCAAGAAAATTATTTTCTCGTCCTGGCGCCAGCGGCCTCTGCCTGCCGCGCGCAGGTTCAGCGACAACGCGTTTGTGCTGGACGAGCCCAAGCTGCAGTTCTACCTGGCCGCGCCGCTGGTGACCACCAATGGGCACCGCCTGGGCACGCTGTGCGCGCTGCCCCCCCCCCCCCCCCCCCAACACCCTGCCCACCCCCTACGTGAGAAGGGCCTGGCTCCTGCCAAGGCGCATGCGGAAAATGCATAATGCGGGCTGGGCAAGCGCGCCGCTGACGCCGCCGGTGTATGTATGCCGCAGGTGCGTGGTCGGGCAGAAGGCGCGGCGCTTCTGCGCGGAGCAGGCCAACATGCTGGCGGGCATGGCCGAGCTGGTGGTGCGCGCGCCCCGCAGGCCCCAGCCGCCACGCCCGGCATCCGGGGTAGAGGAGGGTTGTTTGCCTGATAACGCTGGGCTGCACCTGTGCGGGCGGACTGCCTCGCAGCGCCAGCGCCAGCTCAAGGCAGCCCGCTAGCAAAACATAAACGCTCAGCCGTACCCTGCGCCATGCCCAGGTGCGCACGCTGGAGAGCGTCTACGCGCTGGAGCTCGCCAAGCGGCAGACGGCCGCGCTGCGGCGCGCGGTGGACACCTATCGCACCGCCAGCCTATTTGTGTCCGCGCGCGGCGGCCGCTGGGCGCTGATGCACATGAACGATGTCGCGCTGCGCATGGCAGGCGCGCGCGCCCCTTTTCCTGTTCCTGCTCTGCATCCCAAGGCTTTCAAGCATGTACGGTCGACATGCACATGAGTGCCTGCTACAAGGGACCTGCTATATAAAAGTACCAGCTCACGCACACATAACCTGTTGGGCGCTCGTGAGCCCTGTTAATGCGATGCCCCCGACTGTCGGTCAGAGACGGTATGGCATGGCAGGTTACGTGTCTCGTAGCAGACATGGTAAAAATGAGCATTGTAAAGTGTATGGATGTAGCCCAAAAGCAAGGGCTCCACGCTGGGCTGCGCGGCGCGCCGACCGCATCACTCTGCTGCGAACGCGGCAGGCCTGCCCGAGCTCAAGCCTGATATCAGCTTCTGGGACGTGTTTGACCTCAGGCACGGCCATGACGGGGTGCGCGCCCCGCACCGGCCTGCCTGGCCGACCCCCCCTGCAGCCAAATGCGGTCATGGGCAGGGGCCCGAGCAGGACGCTGAGGCTGGGCTGCTGCGGCCGCGCCGCTGCTATCACGTGCTGCTGCTGCTGTGAGCGCGGGCTAGAGTTGGGCGTGGTTAAACCCTATGCCGGGCGCAGGAGGGCTTCTTCCGCAAGGCCGCGCAGCAGAATGCCGAGTTCTCGATGACGGTGCTGCTGCGCGCGGAGCGCGCCAGCGGCGGCAGCGGCGGGGCCAGCCTGGACCGGCGCTGCTTCAGCATGACGTTTCGGTGCGGCCCGCCGCTGTCGTCCCATGCGCTCTAGCGCCGCGCATGCCCTGTATGTGGCACCAGAGTGGGCGAGCTTGAGGCGCATATTGCAGAGGCCGCAAGAGCGTCTGCACTTCTTGGGTGGGTGATTCATGATGTGCAAGGCGCGGCCAAGGACGCTCCTGGCAGCGGAGGCACACGCCAGCGGGAGCCGCGTTTCGCATGACTGATGGCTGTCCTGCCCCGGTTCAGCTGTGCGCGAGCTGGCGGAGGCTTGCCCCCGGCGACTCTTGCGCTGGCTGCGGGGCGGGCGCCGATGCTGGTGCGACCCCCGCGCGCGCAGGCCGGCCGGGTCGGGGCTGCTGGACGAGAACACGACCGTGGTGGGCATCCCGGCCTTCCTGCCCATCGATCCCGGCGCGACCGCGGGCTTCTACTTCGTGACCGCGCGCGAGGCCGCGCCGGCGTCGTCGGGCTCGGGGCCGCGGACCGGCAGCGGCGCGCAGCAGTCCGCGGGCTCCGCGGGGTCCGCCGGCTCGCGCAGGGGCCGCTCGGCGCCGGGCGCGGCGCCGATCGAGGGCCTGCAGCTGGGCGCGCCGCTGGGCAAGGGCGGCTACGGCGTCGTCTACCGCGGCCTGTACCAGGGCAAGCTCGTGGCCGTGAAGGTGCGGCCATGGCTAGGGTTAGTTTCAGGGTATTTCACCCTTACCCGGGGCTATACTAAGGGTCTGCCGGCCTGCAGTACCCCTGGATTTGGCAGCACCAGGCCGGGCGCGCGTCAGGGCCCCTGGCAACCGCGCCGCGCCCGCTCAGGAGCCTGGCGCTTTTTCTGGGGAGCGCGCGTCACGGCTGCGCACGCACCCGCTCCGAGGTCGCATCACAGTCACCATGATCTAAGCCCTTGTGCTTGCGGCAAGGCCCAAGAAATGCGGTCAAAGCTGGGCCGATGGAGTCTGCGAGGACAGCGCGAGCGGCGCCGCGCGGCGCTCCTGATCCTGCGCTAAGAGCACACCCTTCGCACTTGGAAAGGGGCGCCCTGCGCGGAGCGCGAGCGCTGGAGGGTGCAGCGGGCCCCTGACCCCGGGGCAGCCGTGCAGGTCATGGAGGATGAGAGCTGCGTGCGCATGGTCGACGGCCGGCCGCTGGAGGCGGTGATCACGGAGAAGCTGCGCCACCCGGCGCTGGTAGCGGCGCTGGGCCACGCCAGCGCGCCCAGCCGCGACGCGCACGATCCGCGCATCGAGACCTGGCTGCTGCTGGAGTTCTGCGATTGCGGCAGCCTGATCGTGCGCGCCGCGCGCGCTCTCATAGGATGGTGGACAGCCTGTGTCTGGACTATGAATAGCTTGTACAAACCCTTGTGGATGCTGCAGCTGTCGGCGTGCCTCCTGCGCCTAGCGCTCTCGCACTGCAAAAGCCACAAGGGCGCAAGCTGGTGTGTCGGGCGCTGCTCGGAAGGATGCCTGCGGCCCTGCCCATGGGTCGCTCCGCGCCTGCCCCGTCGACCTGGGTTTTTTATACTGGCTCTAGAAAGTGAAAGGCGCTGGCCGGGCGGCGCCCTTGCTGTATTTGAAGGCCGCGCCGGCGCGCGCCCCAGGACGCCGTGGAGCGCGGCTGGTTCACCGCGGACTGCTCCCTGGTGCGCGGCGGCGTGGACTATGGGCTCGCGCTGGCGCTGGCCGAGCAGATCGCGGACGGCGTGGCCTTCCTGCACGCCAACAACATCGTGCACGGGGTGCGCGTCGGCAGCCGGGCCGCGGCGCCGCCTACCTGACCCTTCACCCACCGGCCCTGCCTGCTTCTGGGTTCCGACGCTGCGCTGACGCGCTCCTCGCGCGCCTTCGAAGCGCCCTCGCCCGTCGTGCCTGCAGGTGTGCATGAACATACATGCTACAATCCACGACCGGATTTTTTATGCTATTCGCTCCGGTAAAGACAAGTTGGCTGACTGGCGCGGGCAGGACCTGACGGGCGGCAACGTGCTGCTGGCCAGCGCGCCCGAGTCAGCGATCGGCGTGTGTGCCAAGGTCGCGGGCGCGCGCCCGCCGCAGGGCATGGGGCTCCCGGGGCATGACACCTGGCCAGACTTGGCCACATGTCGATCAGAAAACATGCTGTGACGTCCGTGCATGCTGTCAGCGCGCATCTGCGGCACATCGGACGCCTCTCGCATGTGAGGAGGAGTCTGCAGCTCCATGGCGCGGCCAAGGGCGGCCTGGCGAGGCACAGCCATGTTGCGGACGCCGGTGCTTGCTGCGGGCCGTGCTTGCGTGGCCGGCGTGACGCGCCGTATCAACGCCTGGGCCTGCGCGCGGCAGACTTCGGCCTGAGCCGCAACATGGACGTCCAGACGCGCGTGGAGACGCGCACGTACGGCACCATCACGCACATGGCGCCCGAGGTGCTGCGCGCCAACATCGTCAGCCGGGCCGCCGACGTGTACTCGTTCGGCGTCATCCTGTGGGAGCTGGCAGCTGGCTGCCGCGCCTGGGTCGGTGCGCCCCCGCCCGGCTCGCCAGACAGCTTGTCTTGCTCCAGCCTCTGACGTGCATGCGACGCCTGTGCCTGCAGCGCCCTCACAAGTCACCTTGCTCTGGTTGAAGCTGTGACGCCCGCTCGCGAACCCTGCTGACCAGCCCGACTGTCAGCTGTCGCCTGGCGACTGTGGCTGCGGCAGCCCAATGCGCTGGCTGTGAGCACTGCCCAGCAGTGCAGCGTCTCTGCGAGAACCTGCCATGCGCGCCCTCTGCTCCTCCTTCTACAGCACGGACGCCCACAGTACGGACGCCCCTCTCACCCTCGAGCGCGCCGCGCGCGCAGGCCTGGTGCACACGCAGGTCGTGTGCGCGGTGGCCGTGGACGGCCAGCGCCTGGGCTTTCCCGGCGGCGCGCGCGCGCCGCCGGCGGCGTACCAGGCGCTCGCCGAGCGCTGCATGGACCCCAACCCCGCCGGCCGGCCCAGCTTCGACCAGGCGCTCGTGGCCATCCGGCGCATGCGCCCGGAGCACCCGGCGGTGCGGCGCGCGCCGCAGGGCCAGGTCGCGCCGGCGCCGCCCGGAGCTGTCTCAGGGTCCGGGGTCGTCACAGGGTCTGGGGCTGCCACAGGGTCTGCGCCGCGCGGCCCGCGCCTGGCGCCGGGCGGGCGGTTTGCGCCCGGCGCAGAGGCGGGCGCCGCCTGCCTCGCCGTGAGCGCGTGAGGCGCGCGCGGCTGCCGAGCTCTGGGCACGTGCCAGGGCGTGCAGGCGCAACGGTCTGTGTGGTCCATTGCGCAGCCGCAAGGGCTGTTGTCTCCGGGCGTGCGCGCCGGAGGTTGGTGCGCCTGGGCGTCCGGCGGCGGGGTGATGCATGTCCAGTGCTGCGGCAGCAAGGGCGCCCTAGACCCGGTGCGTGGAGGGCGGGGGTGCGGGGCCAGGCGAGTGTGATGTTGGCCACGAGGCTGGGGCCCAAGAGCTTGCGCAAGTGGGCGCCGCTGCAGGCGGCCCTCGGAGCCTGGCTGCCTGACCTGGTGAGGCTGCGGGCCTGGTGTACAGCGGGCTCTGCGTATGATGATAGGTGCAGCGCGACGCTGCTGAGGCTTGCCCTGGGCGGCGCCCGAGCGACTGAGCGCGGAGGCTGGTGGCAGTCCGGCTGCGCGCTGCAGCTGCAGTGCACAACGCATGACTTGGCGTGGTTTTGCTTGCTGCTGATATGATGGTCGAGGAGCTTACACGCAGTTCTGATCCCGGATTTACGCTGGTGGGCCGATTGATTGATGGCATGTGACCTGCAATGGTGCGGCCTGTTCAGGTCTGGTGAGTGGGGCGGGCTACATGTCGCTATGCATCTGATGTGGGACTGCGCACCGCGTCGCTTTGTGCTGGTGCCCTGAGGCACGCTGGCTCGTACAGAAATAGGAATCCTGTATTTACCTGTAGGGGCGCGCGCGCCTGCGGTGTGCGCGAAAGCCGCGCACAGCTCTCTGCTCAGGTGGGTGCACTCCTCTGAGTCTGCCTGACAGTGGGAGCGTCACGCCCTACTCGTCCAGGCTCGAGGACTGCGGGTTGTGGTTTGCGCTCTTCTGAGAGACATGTGATGCAGCACCCGCTGTTTTGGTGCTGCGCTGCAACGTGCTGATTCTATTTGCTCCCCCACCAGTCTGTTCTGTTTCACAAGGGCCCTTGTTTATCTCGGGCTGTAGAAGCTTGCTTGCGCTGCTGAGACCCGCCAACTGGCCACCGCACTGGGCTTCATTACATGGTTGTATGACAGAGACTGGCTCTTTGGCACAGCTGCGTCTTATCACGCACTCTGCTGATGAGTTCTCCCCCGGTCATAGGTCTTTAGGCCTGTCCGCGGCCTGGGTGCTGGCAAGCTCCTGGAGGGAGGCCGGCTGTGCTGCGATGCAGAGCTTGACAGCTGGAGGCTGCCATAGCTGTTGCGCGACCTGTGCTCAGTGCCTGCCGACTCCGGCATGGCCGTTTCGGCGGCAGCCTGGCTGCCTGAGAGGTGCACGTGCGCTGTTCCTGCGCTTGAACGAGGAGCCGCTGTCGGCTGGGCGTGAAGAGGATGCATGGCTCATCGCGTATGCATGCATGTGTGCCCATGTCCTCTGAAGGGCCAGCACACGTCTGACGTGATGTAATAACCTGGTTCTGCAGTAGACCGGCCAAAGGCGGTACTCACTGAAGCATCAAGTGCTGCAGCGCGGCGCCAGCATCCTCGTCACATGCCCAGCTCAGCATGGAATTGCTTTTGTTGGGTATGCTGGTTCAGCCTAGACAACCAAGTATACAGTAATGCTTTTTAGCAGGCAGTCTGCGGTACTGCAAAGCGCGACGAGTGTGCGACTGGGTGGCCGCTTCAATGGAGTGTCTCAGGGTCGGATGCGCACGTATCTGCGCGCGCCGCCGCGGCTCCTGCTGGGCGCCTGCTGCGCGCGCGTGCGCGCGGCCGCCTGCACGGCCGCCGCGAACGCGCCCGGCGCCATGGGCGGCGTGACCAGCACGTGCCCGGGCGCAGGGTCTACCTTGACGGCGTCGGGCTGCAGGACGGGCACCGCGCCCGCTCCGGCTGACAGCACCTCCCAGGCCAGCGTGACGCTGATGAGGGGAGTTCAACGTGACATGAGTGGTCACGCTGGGGACGCCATCGTGCCGAAGCTGATAACCTCAGGCGCGCGCGTCTCGCGCAAGCGTAAGTCGCCGCGCATGTGCGCGCGCGGCGCGGCCGCAAGCCCGAGCTCATCAGCATTGGCACAACGGCGTCCGACAGCATGGCCACACATGTCGCTCTTAGCCCGGCCCTCATCAGCGTTACGCCGAGCTGGGAGGTGCTGCCGGCCGTGGAGCTGTGCTTACGTCAGTGGTTGGCAACTGACATGAAAGCATGGGCAGACCTTCGACTGCGCTGCTAAGCAGGCCAACTGGCGGCAAGGCGACCGCTACCCTCCATGTGCAAGAAGCCAGACTGGCTGAGCTGGGCATATATCAGGCACCAAGGATGCCAGAATGCAGCAAGCAAGTCCGCGAGCGTCTCAAGCGTCTTGTCCTTGGCAGCCAAGGAAAAGAAGCCCAAAAAAAAAGGAACGCATGCACGGGCCTTTCAGTTCAGGGTACCCCCAGCGGGTAAAAGTTGCAACAAGGACATATAATGTGCCTGACGAGGAGCAGACACCAGTGTCGCTGTTCACACAAGTGAGCAACGCGCTGTGAAACACCGTTTGTGTGCACATACAGGCAAAACAGCGCTTCGGGTTGCGTGTGAGGGAGCGGCGCCCGCTGCAGCTGTGCACACCAGCAGCGCGTGGCTCGTCCTGCAACAGGCTGCATTGCCTATTGCAAGCGCCCGGCCCTGTCGGGCGGGGTTGCGAGCGGCCGCAAGCGTGCGACAGCACAGCGCCCGCAGCGCTGCGATGCAGCTCGCCAGCCGGGGCCGGTGTCCCCACGCGACTTCCGGCGGCCGCAGCTACCAGCGCACCGCGGCCCGGCTGCTCGGGCCGGTGCTAGCCGTCGGGCCGCGGCCGCAGCCGGCGGCGGCAGGCCTGGCAGGCGCACGGGGCTGCGGCTGCGCCGCGGGCAGGGGCGGCGCCTGGCGCCCGGCGGTGCTGCCGCGGAGGCCCGCATTGCAGACCAGCAGACTCGCCGGTGCTGCCCCGTGCACGCGCGGCCGCAGGTGAGCTTGCACACCGCGCGTCCCCATCACTGCCGCCTGTGGCACAGCTTGCACGCGCGCTGGGCACAGCGTGGATGCTGTATGGTCGGAACGCTGTGCCGCATGCAGCGCCGCTGACAGCTGTACAATATTTCGTATTGCGCACACGCTCCAACGCCGCCTGCGGCCCGCGCACTGCGGTAATTCCCGACGCCGGGCGCAGGCTGAGAAGAGGACAGCTGGGCGTGCGGATGTGCGGCATTATCGGCATTTACAAGTCTGAGGCGCGTCTGCCGCCAGGGGCACCCCAGGGACTGTCCTACGTGCCTGCCGTGGGTGGCTGTGCGTCAGGCAAGCACTGCTTGGCTCGGTTCTGTCCGGCCAGACGCCCAGCTTCGGCCGTACCTCACGCTGCCTGGGCGCCCGGGCTGGCGCTGGGTTGGTGCGCACGCGTGCGGCAGCAGCGCCCTGCTGCTTGCCATGAGCTGCCCTCTGCTTGCCGTGCCACGTCACGCTGAGCCTCCTGCGCGGGCGGCAGGGCGCGGTCAGCCCGGAGCTGTTCGAGGGGCTGCTGATGCTGCAGCACCGCGGGCAGGACAGCGCGGGCATGGTCACCACCAGCGGCCGCAAGTTCTTCGAGCACAAGGACAACGGCCTGGTCAACGACGTGTTCTCCAAGCGCACCATGTCCAAGCTCGAGGGTGCGGCGGTTCCCCTGAAGCGCACCATATCAAAGCGATTTTCTCGAGCGCACCATGTCTAAGCTCGAGGGTGCGAGGGTCACCTCTAAGCGCAAGCGCATCAAGTTGAAGCTCCCACGGGTGCGGCGCTTTCCCTCTAAGCGCACCATATCCCCAGCTCGAGGGTGCGGGCGGGTGGCTCTATCTACTGCTCTGAAACGCAGCAGCAAAGCGCATGCTCTGTTTCCTGTGGACTTGGCCAAGCGTGTTTGTAGGTACAGAAGTGATGATAACGGCTATTATACGTTTGGCGTTTTGCTCCGGCCAGCCCGCCAACCCGGCAAGGGTGCCTGCATGAGGGGGCGGCAGGTGGGGCCAGAGATGGTGCGGGGCTTTCCTGGCTAATTCCAGACACGGCTCGCTGCCCGCGCGCTAGCGCTGGCGAGCGCGGGCAGCGCGCCGGGGGTGTTGGCGGCGGTATCGGCGCCGCCGCAGCGCTCATCCACCGCCGCCGCGCGCGGCGCGCAGGCAACGTGGGCATCGGCCACGTGCGCTACCCGACCGCGGGCAGCGCGTCGGCGCAGGAGGCGCAGCCCTTCTTTGTCAACTCGCCGCTCGGCGTCTACCTCATCCACAACGGCAACCTGACCAATGTGGACGAGCTCCGCGAGGCGCTGGAGGGCAGCCAGTCCTTCTTCAGCCGCCACCTGCGCACCGACTCCGACTCCGAGGCGCGCGCGCGGCGCGGGCGGCGGCCGCCCCTGCGCTGCGAGGCGGCCTGTGTGCAAACATGCTGCGCCGGGTGTGTAGGCCGGATGGGGTCACACCCGCCCGGCACGGGTGTGGGCGTCTCTTGGACGGCGGAAACCTCTGCGCGCCGCGCGCGATGCTGCGCGCGCCGCGCAGCGGCGCCGGCCAGTGCCGCGCCGCCGGCAGGCGTGCCGTCCGCCTGCCCGGCCGCGCAGACTGGCGCGCCGGCTGCGCCGGCGCCCATTTCACGCGCTGTACATGTATCTTTTCGTGCCGCTCACTAGCGTGCCCGCGGCCGCGCCGTGTCTGGGTTGCCGTGTCGGGCTGCCTGCTTCATCTGTGAACTTTGTGCTTTCTAGGCAAGGATCCTAGGCCATCTCCAGGCCAAGGACCTCAACTGACACGCGGCCGGGGCGCGCGCGGCGCAGGTGCTGCTGAACGTGCTGGCGGATGAGATCCACCGCGCGCACCAGCGCTGCCTGACCGCCGCGTCGTGCGACCCGCGCCTGGCCACGCGCGACCTGGTGTTCGAGGCCGGCGCGACGGCCATGCGCGCGCTCAAGGGCGCCTACTCCTGCCTCTGCCTCATCAAGGGCGTCGGCCTGGTCGCCTTCCGCGACCCCTTCGGCATCCGGCGCGCGCCCCCGCCGGCGCATGAGCTTCTGTCACATGGGGTCGTGTCAGCGCAGCAGGGGCGGCGCTTGCCGGTGCGAGGCATGGGCCTGACAGCCTGCAGGCGCCCCCCGGCTCATGACGCGCGCGTCCGCGCACCCTGTGTGGGCCCTTGACCCTCAGTCAACCTGGCATGGGTCTGCTGCGCTCTCCAGCAGCTGCCTCCGCAACAGTGGGACTGCTTATATAGGGCTGCTGGCAGCACCAGCCTCGCAGCCCGTATGAGCTGCGGCTCGCCCCGCAAGCGCACCAGGTTCAGGCCAAGCATACGCCCCTGCGCGGGGCTGTCTGGCAGATCCAGCAGCATGCAAGTCAGAAGCGAGTCGCACGCGCGGCCCGTGTGCTTCTTGGTAGCATGGCAACGAATCAGACATAAGGGCCAAGGACCAACTCTTCCCTACCTCTGTCCAGGCCGCTGGTGCTGGGGCAGCGCGTGAGCAACGCGCGCATCGAGTACTGCATCGCGTCGGAGGACTGCGCGTTTGGCCCGATCGGCTTTGAGCGCGTGCGCGACCTCGCGCCGGGCGAGATGGTGGTGCGCCCGCGCGCCTCGGAGCCTGGCGCCTCGGAGCCGGCTCGTCTGTCACACGGCGGCGCTCTCTGCGCCCCAGTGTACAGCCTGATGCCGTCACAGCGCGGGAGGCTGCACAAGGCCGCGGCATTCTGACATGTGCATCGAGCTGGGTGGTCAGGACGGTGCCAGTCAGGCGGCGCGAATGCAAGGCAAGCTCGCCGACCCCACTCAGGCAGGCAGTCAGAATGGTGGTGGCTTAGCTCTAGGGCTAGGGTCAGACCTACCCTGTTGGTGCAGACGGCGGGGCGCGCGCGCGCAGATCGTGACGCCGGAGGGCGAGCTCGTGTCGCAGCAGTGCGCGCCGGGGCAGCGCTGCCCGTGCATCTTCGAGTACATCTACCTC
>JAABUV010002697.1_pt1 | contig 23636 bp, 28 predicted proteins | sample 5559971 | NCBI WGS metagenome assembly JAABUV01 (sample SAMN10711881, study PRJNA513362) | rock metagenome | isolation source: Antarctica rocks | place: Antarctica: Victoria Land, Knobhead nord | collected 2015-12-19
CGGCCGCCGACGCGAACGCCGTGTACCACTTCTGCTTCCAGGCGCGCCAGCCGGGCCGCGCGGAGCGCCTCCCGCCGCGCCTCGAACCAGGGCGCATGCGTGCGCGCGTATGGGTGAGGAGCCACGTTGGAGCTGCCTGCTTCTGCTGGGCAAGCGACTACGCTACCATGGGCTGCAGCGCACCACGCCGTCCAGGAGAGTGCGCCGCACAGCCACTCTGCGCAGCGCAGCCAGGCAGGTCGCTGAGCCCAGGCGCGTGGGGTGTTGCTTGGCCCAGCAAAGGCGCTGAGAGACCTTAGAAAATGACCCCAGCTCGCGGGCTGGCCGCGCGCGCAAGACACGCCGGGCTTCCACGGCAAGTGAGTGTTGCTTGGCCAGCAAAGGCGCTGAGAGACCCCAGGAGTGACCCCGGGTCGCGGCACGTCCGTGCGCGCAGGACACGCCGGGCTTCCACGGCGAGGGCGCGGAGCTGGACGCGGTCGAGGCCGCAGTCGCCGCGCGGGACGCCGCGTATGCGGCCATGGATCAGGCGCGCGCGCGGCCTGTGCATGCTCAGGATAGCGTGAGGGGCTGTGCACGCCCGGCCGACCTGCTGGAGCCTTGTCTGCGGTCAACCTGGATCTGCTTGGCTCGCCAAGAAGTGCAGCAGATGGGGAGGGCTGGTGTCTCGAGAACCGTGCAGTGCCCTCCAGGTCAGTGGGAGCCCCAGCCACAGGGACCCTGCCGCCCTGGGCCGCGCAGGACCTGGCGCGCAAGGCGCGCGCGGACGCGCGCTCGGACGCGCGCGTGGACCTTGTCCTCTTCTTCATCTCGCCGCTGGGCCTCCGCCCTGCGGACCTGGCGGCCATGCGCCGCCTCGGCCGCCGCGCACCCGTGCTGCCCGTCGTGGCCCGGGTGCGCTCCCATCCCAGCGCCCCTGCACATGCGTGCGGGGAGGACCTGGCGGCGCTGCTGTCCATGCAAAGTCGCCCCGGGGAGGGCTGCCAGGTGCAGCAGGGCGCCACGGCAGGGCCGAGCAGCCTGTTGATGCGGGCGTTCGCGCTCAGCTCCTGCACGGCAGCAGAACGGGCATGGGGACCAACCCCTACGCTACCCTGCTGAGGCGTGCATGGTGCGGCAGGCGGACGCGCTGACAACCGCGGCGCTGCCGGGCTTCCTGGAGGCGGTGCGCGGCGAGCTGGCGCGTGAGCTGGCCCCCGACACCCTGTACGCCTTCGCCAAAGAGGACCTCGCGGCCGCCGGTGCGGGTAGCGGCCATACGGCCGTCGCTCACCAGTCCTTTGAAGTCGCTGGCTGCGCTTACGCTGGCTGCCAATCATTAACACTCTACAGCGCTGCAGGTGTGGACCCGGCCGGAACAGGCTTGCCACCCGCCGCGCAGCCCGCATCACTGCGCCTGTTGCAGTGCGCGGCGTGCTGTGCAATGCGATGCGGTGCGTGCGCACCGCAGGCGCCCACCCGGCCGGCGCGCGGCGCGCAGGCATGCCGCCGCAGCCGCGCGGGCGGCCGCACGTGTTCACCGTCATGGCCGCCGCCACGCTCGACTTCCCGGACGCCTGGCCGGAGAACAGCTTCGGCTGGGGCGCCGCGCAGCCGCTGCTGCCGCAGCACAGCGACGCCGCGCCGCTGCGGCGCCTGCTGCTGGAGGTGGTGCCGGAGGCGCTCAAGGCGCGGCGCCCGGCGCCCCCTGCGCGCGTCCTCGCGCCACGCTGCGCGCTCACCTGGCCTTGCGGCGTACAGCTGAGTGGCATTGCTGGCGCACAGCAGGCTGCACTGCAGCTGACGCTGCTGGCAAGCGCAGCGCGGTGTGCGCAACTGCATGCATGTCAAGCTTGCCGTCCACAGGGGGGCTGCAAGGCGTCCGCGAAGGAGCGCGCGCGCTCGCGCAGGAGCACACGGAACGGCGCTACTTCGCCGCGCGCGCGGCCGGCGGCGCGCAGCGCGGGCTGTGGCAGCGCGCCCAGGTGGCGCGCGCGCCGCTGGCCGGCGCGCTGCTCGCGGCAGCCGTCGCCGCAGCGCTGCTGCCGGCCGCCGCCGCCGCGCTCGCGCTCGCGCTTGGAGACGCGCGCATGCTGCCCGCCGTCGCGGGGTGCCTCGCTGCGGCCGCGGTCGGGCCGCCGGTCGCGGCGCTGCTCTGGCTGGCGCCGGACGTGAGGGCAATCGCGGGCGCGCCGGCTGCAAGCTGCGCGGCGCTCGCCCGCGCGGCCTGGAGCGCCCTCCAAGCCGTTGCCGAGGCTGCATGCCCGCCTGCCTGCGCCGCGGCCGGCGCCGGGGACGCGGCCGCGCCGCACATGATAGCCGGGGCTGCCACCGCCTCGCAGCAGGCGCCCGCCGGGCCCCAGCCTAGCGCCGGCCGCCGCAACGGCGCCACGCGCGCGGAGCGCCGCGCGCGCTCGCGTGCAGGGTGCGCAGCCCATGCATGAGGCAGGGCGTGGGGTGCGCAGGGTGCTTTGCTCGGCGGATGTGAGTACAGCGGGCGGCCGAGAGTGCCGCTGGCGCTTGCTGCGCGCCGGAGCCGTGCGTGTGATGCCGCAAAGCTGTCCGCCTGCCCTGTCCGCATGCTGCCGGGCTTACTTCGGCCAGCATCATGCACGCGCCTGACCTGGCGCTGGGTGGGGCAGGGCGCGCCCCGGCAGCCAGCGCGCATGGCGCATCCTGACGGCTGCCATCTGCCTGGCCGGCCTGGTCTGCGCATGCCTCCCCGGCAGCCTGCTGGCGCCGGCGTCGCGCGCGCACGAGGCGGCGGATTTGCGGGGCCCGCGCGGGCCGCCGCAGCGCTTTTACGAGGCACCTGGCGCGCGCAGCTTGGATGCGCTGCGGCTGCGTGCAAACGCGAGCGGCTCTGACCCTAACCCGGCGGCCCGAGCGCGCGGCGCCCACAGCGATGCCTGCCCATGGGCCAAGCTGGCCTCCCTGCTGGACGCTCTGGAGGCCTCGGCGGACGGCCGCGCGGGCGCGCGCGCGGCCGACGACGCCACCCTGGCCGGCGACCGCAGCGCATATTGGGGCGCGTTGCGCGCCGCCGAGCGCTCCGGCGCGTGCGCGCGGAGCGCGCTGGACCGCCTGGCGCGCGCCGCGCTGGACGCGGACCCGCGCGCGGCCGAGGGCGGCGGCGCGCTCGCCGCCCGCCTGCGCGGCCTGAAGGCCGACTTGGTGCGGCGCCCGGCTGGCGTGCAGGCGCCGGCGCTGCGTGCACACGCCGTCAGCGCGTCATGCCAGCAGAACGCGTGAATTTTGAAGTATTGATCTTAGACAAGCGCCTGGTTGCCAGGATGAGATGTACGGTGCTGCTCCGACCCGTGTACTGCTGCGCCGCAGTGCGCGCTGCGCCTGCATGCCGTGCCGGAGCGGTGTGCTTGTGTGGTTGTGCTCGTGCTACCCTGACCCCATTGCATGCTCGCTCTGTAGCTATGCGGGCACTGTATGTCATGCCCTGCTTGTACTGCTGAGCCTCTGCGCCGCCGGCGCCGGCCAGCGCAGAGTACGCGCCAGGTTCTTATGCAGACAGCGCTGCCTCGCCAGCGCCTTAGGTCCGCTGTGTGACAGGCTCCTCCGGCCGCAGGTGCGCAGACGACCACAGGGGCGACTGGACCTGGTGCAGCAGCATCGACCGGCGAGCGCGGAGGCCGGGAACGCATCCGGCGCCGGCCGCGCCAGCGCGGCCCGCGCCGCCGCCGAAGCGCCGCCGCTGGCAGCGCAGGCGCCGCATGCCCGCGCACGCCATTGTGCGCCGCAGGCAGGCGGCGCGCTGGCGGGCGCCGCGGCCGCCCGGCTGGCCGAACTGCAGCGGGGCGCGCTCGCCGCCGCGCGCGCCGGCTCGACCAGGGCGGCGGCGCTGCTGCAGCAGGGCGCCAGCAGCGCGCTCGAGGGCGCGCGCGCGGGGGCCAGGAGCTCGGCGCGCGGCGCGGCGCGGCTGCAGCGCGGCGCGGCCGCCGGCGCGCGCGCAGCCCAAGCACACGTGGCCGCGGTGCGGCGAGCCGCAGGCACGACCCTGGAGGCCGTGAGGGCGGCGCGCGTGCCGGAGCAGGCTGCGGTGCTGGCGCGGGCGCTGGCAGCCAAGCTGGGCGTGGGACTGAGGGAGACGGGGCGCCAGGTACATGACGCAGCGCATGGCCTCGCGCGGCACACCGACGGCGCCAAGGTGGCTCGCGCTGTGGGCCGGGCGGCCCTGGGCCAATACTTTGTATAAAGTCCGGCTCGGGCGCAGCGTCTCAGGTGCATGGTCCGCGCGTGCTGTGCGGCACACCTGGCACATTTTCCTTGATATCGTCAGGCGCTTGTCAGGCACGCATGAGGTGCTTGAAAAGCGCGCTGGCCGTGTAGGTGAAGGCTTGGGGCCGGCGACAGCAAGGCAGGTGGGTGTACAAATGCCAGTGTATAAACAAGGGTAGGAGTAGATGTGAGCTCGGGTCAGGATGGTGCCGGGAACCTGCATGCGGGTCAGTGCAACTGTGAGTGATGCTCCCCAGCGCGCCTGCCAAGGGACCTCATTCCTGCCCCGCATGAAACGTACATCGCGCGTGCTGCTGGGGCCTATGCTGCCCACTCTGCTGCATGTAAATGCGGGGCATAAGCGATGCGGCGACATGCGCTGCATGGCCTGCCTGTGCCCCCTGCCCCAGGCGCGTGGGATGAGGCGGGGTGTTGCGACGGTCAGCGGCAAGGGTTTGGCCATCTGCGCGTCTCCAAGAAGGGGGGAATGAGCGGAGGCACACCCCTGCTCCTGTGAAATAGGGTCAACTCGGAGACGGCGCAGGTGGGGCATCCTCTCCACCGATGGTGGGGCAGCCTGTATATGTATATCGTCCTGCATGCTTGGTGGCGCATGCCACTGAGATACGGGAGTCCTGAGGCTTTGGCTTTGGCGCCGCCACCTGCATCCTCAATTTTGCTCGAACTGGGTTAGGTGCGCGCCGTGCACCTGCAGTGCACCCGTGCACTGCACGGTGGAGTATCTGGAGATGGCTCCTATGTGGCTGTCTCGAGGGTGCCCCGGGTTGCAGGAGCCCATGTATGCTTCCGCGGGCTGCTGTGTACAGTACAAGAGCACCACACACTCTGTAGCTCGTGTGAGCTACGCTAGGTTCAGGCGGACTTGTGCCCAACGCTGGGCATGCAGCCGTGCTTTCCCCGAGTCGCGTGGAGCGTGGGGGGCAGGTGCTATTCTTCGTGTTCCAAGCACTCCATGCACAGTTGTGCGCTGATGAGCTTGCTTTCTTGGACATATCCGGCCTGCATGCTTCAGTTTTCGAATGAAAAGCCATGGATAAAGCCCTGTTTTAGACCTCGTGCTGCGTCACTCCAGAACCTGCATGCTTGCACGTGCAATCCTTGGCGCAAGGAGAGTGAACAGCGACAGGGACAGGACGGGCACCATCTGTTGCTGTTGCACCAGCAAGAAGGCTCTGGATTGCTGCAGCGCGGGAGCTCGCACCCATGGCCGCACACCGGCCCGTGCAGCCATCCCTGCCGCACTGGCTCGCGCACAGCTCGACTGTGCCGGCCGGCATCCTGGCACCCGTTGCCACGCGGTTCACCGCGCACAGCCTGCGTGCGTTGCCGCTCAGCGCGCCGGCCTCGCGCTTCCTGCACCAGCGCGGCGCGCAGCTGACACAGGCAGCCACGTACAGCGCAGGCAGCTGCGACAGCGCGGACGAGGTGGTGCTCTTTCACATATGCTTTATCCACTTGCGTGTCCAGTCGCACCTGCTGAGGCGAGAAAGCTGCACCAGTGCGCTTGGCATGGCGTGCTTGCTCGCGTATCACATACTCACTCCTGTGCCTGTCTGCGTGTGCGAGTGAGAGATAGCCCAGTCACTGTGCGTGCACCCATTGCCGGCTGTTGGGCCCTGAACGGCTGCGACCCACCAGGTTGGTGGCGGGCTGGTCGACAGGGAGGCGTGTGACTCCTTGCAGAACACTGTGAGTTCGGGCTACAACGGCGTTGCATGGCAAGGTGCTGCACTTGGCTGGTTATTGCTGTGTGTTGCTTCACCTCAGTTGCAGGAGCAGCGTCAGGGTCAGTGTGTCATGTTGGCCTGTTGCTCCCAATGCACCTGCTGACGGCGTCCCGGCAGTGCTTCCGCTGTGCGCAAGCCCTGTCGCGCCTGCTGCGCACGCGCGAGCTTATCGCACGCACGCTGCCACCCTTGGTGTCCACTGTCGGCTGCCCGCAACGCAGGCGCGGCCGTCCGCGCCTTGGAGCTGCTGGCCGCCATGGGCCTGGCGGCGCTGGTGACGGCGTCGAGCGCCTTTGCGCAGGCCAGCCCGCTGCTGCCTGCGCTGCCTGTGCTGGAGCGCAGGTGTGCCGCCTCCTCTGCCATGCTGCGCCGGGCCGTACTTGGTGCCCCACTGGCGCCAGGCCGTCTGCTGCTTGCATCAGACGGGAGGGCGCGCATTTCTGGTCGGAAAAGCTTCGCTCCAGGGGCGCCACACTCACTACCCGCGTTGTCGCACTCGTCCTGCTCGCGAGTCCGTCCTCCACATGCGCCCTCTGCTCTGTCCAAGCTGCCGTGTCTCGCGCGCGAGGGGCCTGCGCAGGCGGGCGGGGGCGGCGTACAGCGCCCTGCATAGCTTCCCGAGCCTGACAGGCATGGAGTGCCTGCTTTTGCCTTGGAGCCAGAGCACGCGCGGGCGGGCAGGAGCGGGACAAAGGTGGCGTCCGCGGCCGAGGACCGCCTGCTCATGATGCTGAAGCAGGTGGAGGCGCGGGTGGGCGCCGCGGTTGGCGCGCTCAGCGACGCGCGGCCCGTCCAGGACGAGGCGCGCCCCGTCGCGCTCCGCCCCACACCCTATACCTGCTGAAGCAGGCAGGGCCCAGGGCAGGGGCCGTGGCTGGCGCGCTCAGCGGCGCGCGTCTTGTCCAGCGCGGAGCGCGGCCCGGACTCCTGCCCCCAGCAGCCCAGCCTCTGTCCTTGCAGGTCGGTGCGCCAAGCAGGGCGCATGTGCGGCAGAGAGGGAGCGGCAGCACGGTCCGCTCGTCGCCGCCGAGCATGGCCGAAGGGCCCCAGTGTGCGTGGCTCAGAATGTCAGCACCGTGTAGCTCACGCACAGCGGTGCGCGCTCGTGGTGCTCGTCCCTTTCTACTGACCGTCTCGATCAGCACACGACAAGCGCTTACTCCGCGCACCCACCGCCCCGCGGGCGCCGCGCGGTCACCGCCACCCCGGCGCCGCAGGCGGCCGCGGCGGCGGAGGCGGCCGAGGCGCGCGAGCTGGTGGAGGAGGTGCGCGCGGTGGTGTATGAGAACTACCTGGACGCGCGCGGCGGCGGCTGGGACGCGGCCGCCTGGGACGGCGCGTGCCAGCGCGTGCTGGCCGGGCCGCTGCGCGACCGCGCCGCCGCGCACCGGCGCGCCCCTGTCCGCCCCTGGCGTCCCCGAGCGTCTCTGGAGCTCCTTCGCGCGGTGCTTTCAGGAGCCCGGGTGGGGTGGGCTGCCAGGCAGCTGCAAGCAGCAATCGCGCGCGGATTGCCTGCTCTGGGCCTCACAGGGGCGATTGTGCAGAGGCTCGGGGCCTGACAGCGGGCGCTGACGGGCGCGCGCCGCGCGCAGCGCCATCCGCGAGCTGCTCGCGGCGGACCTGGACCCGTTCACGCGCTTCATCACGCCAGACGAGTTCCTGGCCATGCGCAAGTACGACGTGACGGGCGTCGGGCTCAACCTGGCGCCCGCGGAGGAGTACGAGCGCAAGGTCGGCGCGCCGCTGCCTGCCGGCGCCGCCGGGCAGGCGCGCGCCCTGCGTCCCTGACGCCCTGCGTTAAGCCTCTGGGCGACGGGAGCGGAGTCTGCGGAGGAGTGCGAGCGCATGGCCGGCGCGCCGCCGCCCAAGTGCGCCGAATGGCGAGGGCTCCATGGCGCGCACCCTGTGCGACCCGATGCACGCGGCGCAGCACGCCCGAGGCATGAGCTTTCGAAAGTGCTCATAACTTGCTGCTTTACGCCCAACTGCGGGCAGGTCTGGAGTGAAGAGACAGGGCAGGGCAGGGTCAGGGTTCTGGGGCCACCCGAGGGACGCGCGCGCGCGCAGGGCGGCGTGTGGGTGATCGGCATGATCCGCGGCACAGCGGCCGCGCGCGCGGGCGTGGAGCAGGGCGACCAGCTGCTGGCCGTGGACGGCGCCGCGCTGGACGGCGCGACGCCGTTCCAGGCGGCCAACCTGCTCATGGGCGCGGCGGAGGACGGCGCGGCGGCGGTGCCGTCGGTGACGGTCACGGCGCGCGCCCGGCGGCCTTGCGACCGTCACCTCGTCTGCGCACTCTGCACATGCGTCCTCCTGCCTGAGCCTGGCTGAGGTTTCCTGTCTGGGAGCGGGGCTGGATGGCACTGGCGTGAAGCGCGCTGTGGTTCCCGCGTCACAGAAAGCTTCCGCAGGCCGCACCCTGCCAGCGCATGCATCTGGGCGCTGCTATTGCCGGCAGCTGGCGCGCCTCAATCAAGCATCCTGTTGAAGACTGGTGTGCGCCGTGGGTGCCTCCATTTCACCATGCACAGCCGCGCAGCGTCGCCGCCAGCACGTGCATATTGCAGGTGGCGGCAGCGCGCGCCTTGTCCTCGTCTTCAGGCACCAGCAAACGCCCCAGCAAATGCGGGCGGCACCGAGAAGACGTGTCTGGGAGCGTCTGCAGCCGCAGCACCCGCACAGCCAGGCCGGTCAGCGTAGGGTACGATAAATCTTAACCCTACCCCCTCTCGCAGGTCCGGCACTACAACGGCAACACTGAGGACATCCGTATGCAGCGGCCTGTGCGCACACTGGAGTCGCCCGTGGCCTTCAGTCTGGATGAGCGCGACCGCGGCAAGGCGCGCCCGCTCGTCTGCTCCGAGAGCTGCTCGCTCACGCTGGATAGGTACCTTATTGCGCGCTGCTGGCGCGGCTGACGCATACTTACCTGATGCGGAGTGTGTGTGATCCGCCACATACTTGCGGACAGGCCTTGGTGCAGTCGTGCGGGAGCACCGCGGCAGCTGAAGGCCGGTGGAGCTCGCGCGAGCTTGCTGGACAGATGCTGGCTTGCATTCAGGGTCACACTCATTAAGTCATGCTGTCACGCGGCTCATGGCGTCGGGCTGCTGCGCAGGTGGGCGTGATTCGGCTGGCGGCGTTCAACTCGCGCGCGGTGCCGGACGTGGCCGCGGCGGTGCGGCGGCTGGCGGCGGCCGGCGCGGCCGAGTTCGTGCTGGACCTGCGCGACAACCGCGGCGGCCTGGTGCAGGAGGGCGTGGAGCTGGCGCGCCTGTTCTTGGACGGTGCGGCCCTTGGTCGGGTTCTGTCGCGCCTGTTCCTGGACGGAGCGGTGCGTGTAGGGTTCTGGCACGCCTGTTCCTGGACGGTGCGGTGCGTGTAGGGTTCTGGCGCGCCTGTTCCTGGACGGTGCTGCCCCGGTAGGGTTCTGGCGCGCCTGTATTTGGACAGTGCGGCGCCGGTAGGGTTTGGCGGGGTGTGCCGAGCGGGGCAGCAGCGTTGATCCCGTCAAACGATGAGCGCGTTCGGCACGTCAGGGCTGCGAGCTGGAGCCCGGGCCTACACCATGGGTATATTTTACGGTGGATTATGATTTTACACTGCAGTAGACATGCGGTGCGCGCCGCAGGGGGCTCCACAGTTGTGGTGACGGCCGGGCGTGGGGCGGGCGAGGCCGCGGTGCGCGCGACGGGCGCGCCGCTGACACGCGCGCCGCTGACGCTGCTCGTCAACGAGTGGTCCGCGAGCGCAAGCGAGATATTCGCCGGCGCACTGCACGACAACTGCCGTGCGGTGCTCGTGGGCAACCGGTGCGCGGGCGGCGGCCGCTCCGAGCACACGCCCCAGCGAGAGCGCTGTGCTCGGCGTGCGAGGCTGCTTTCAAGAGGTACAAGGTGTGAATTGGCAAGTGAGCCGGGCTCTGTTGCTGCCAGCGGGGGGTGTCGGGGGCAGAGCACCCAGACCGTGCGGCAAGGGTTTCTAGCGCGCTGCATCACACCCAGCGGCGCGCCGCGCGCCGACCCGGCCGCGCCGCGCGCCAGGACGTACGGCAAGGGCCTGATCCAGAGCGTGTACGAGCTCAGCGACTCCTCGGGCCTGGTGCTGACGGTGGGCAAGTACCTGACGCCCGCGCGCACCGACATCGACCGCGAGGGCATCGCGCCCGACTTCCGGCACACGCCCTCCGCGCCCGCCGCCGCCGCGCGCCTGGCCGCCTGCCGCGCGCCGGGCCGCGCCTGAGCGCGCCGGCCGCAGCGCGGGCGCGGGCCTGCGCGCGGCGGCGCCGCCGCAATGTGCGTGCATGTGCCGCGCCCCCGCTGGCGCGGATGGCGGCGGCCGCCGGTCTGCGCTGCTCAACCGGGCGTCGCGTGTCCGACTGCGCGTACCCGCTCGCGCGGCAACAACGCCTGGTTTGGCGCACGCATCAGCCAGGCCCCAACATGCGCCGCCGCTGTGTGCCCGGCTGTTGCGCTGCGCGCCGGCGCGCCCGACCAGGCGCCTGTGTGATGCTCCTGGATGTACACCAGCATGGGTACGTGTTGGGATGCTGGTTGAGGGCGAGCCAGCGCACAGCAGCGAATGGTATGGCATGACATAGGGGCTTATGCAGTGGGGCACTGCTGCGCCTCCTATGAGCGGTACGGCATTGTCTGGCATGCGCACCAGCGGCTGAATGTTGTTGTGTGGGGTAAATGAACACATGCCACTGGTTGCGGCTGCGCAAGGCAACACTACCCTATTTCCAGCTGCTTGTGCAATGGACACCAGCACGGGCGGTGGGGGGTGCAGGCGGGCTTGTTTGCCACGGAATTTGTTACAGGCTGTCTGCTCGATAGCCTGGCATATTGAGAGCTTGCACTTGCTCTTGTTTCCCTGAACTTGTTGCTGCCGGAGCGTTTGCTTCTGAACGGGTAGGATGATGAGTGCATTGTTAATGCAGCGTGGAGGCGCATGTGAGTGAGGTTTTCAAGAAGTCCCAGCTTCACACAGCTTCACACCTCTTCATACAACAACTTCAACTAACAACCCATCACCAGATTGCGCCTGCACTCGCCGCACAGACTGGTTCGCGTAAAAAATATACAGTGAACGCATCACGCCACACAGGCCCGGCATTGTCTCTTGTCCTCTGCCTGCCCATACCCACACTGCTTTTACCCCGCTCTCACACTCAGTAATGCACGCGTCACCGCCGCCAGTATGTCTACCTACTCTTGAAAGCCTGCACATAGTCTACAGAATCGCACTAACATCACTGCCGTGCCGGGTGTGCTGCCCAAGCCGGCACAGCAGCGGGCGAGCTCCAAGCAAAGGGGAGACTGTGTGGCATGCGTTGCGCCGCCTGCCGCGGGTGCCCCGCCTGCAGCGGGTGCAGGGGCGAGCCGCTCAGGTGCGCCTGCTGCGCCGCGACAAACCATGGGTGCGGTGCAACCCCAAAGCCCGATTCAGTCCCACTGTAACGGTCGCCGGACGCGAGCGTCTGCTGCGCGCGCGCAGCTGCCCCGCCCTGCATGGCATGCAACCCTAGCTCCACCCTCAACTCATAATCATGACCGCCGCTGCTGTACGACCCGGGACCCTCCATCGCCCCGCCAGGCCCTCCTGCATGCAGCGCATGTGGGCCTGGCAGCAGGCCTGCGCCGCTGCCAAGGGACCCCGCCAGATCCTGCAGCCCTCGCCCGCCGCTCAGGGAGCCTGGGAAGCTGCCAGAGCCGGGCGGCAGACCGAAGCAGCCCCCACCGCTGCCGCTGCTGCTGCCCAGAAAGGGTGCGCCTGACGAGGCGCCACTGTCCGCCGCATGGCCCACACCGGACCCTGACCACACAGCTCTGTGTGCGCCCCCGGCCTCCTCTCCCAGCAGGTGCTGCACGGCAGCGGCCAGAGAGCCCGAATAAGCGGCACTGGGCTCCAAGTACGAGTTTAGGCCGGGGCTCGGCTGGCTCGCACCCCCACCAGCCTGCGAGCCGGACAGAGGGAGGCCCCACGCTGCGGCCGCAGCAGCTGCGCCAGGGCCCTCCAGCCGGGGGCGGCCACCATGGAGTTGCGGCAACCCCAGGCCGCCGCCCCAGATACTGCCGCCTGAGGCAAGCCCTGTCGCGGCCCCCATCCCGCCAAAGCCCCACCCTGCCGCTCCGGTGAACAGCGTGCGCTGCGCGACGGCGCGCGCCGCAGTCGGCGGGTCGGCCAGGCTGGCCGCCGGCGCCCGCGGCGCCCGAAATGGCTCCGCAGCAGGGTTGAGCTGCCCCGCGCTCGGCCCCGGCCACAGGTCCGCACCCGAGCTCGCGCTGCGCAGCGCCGCGGGCTCCCAGCTGCTGGCAGCAACTGATGGGGAGGCCAGGTCTGGGTGCCCCGACCCGACCGTCGACCCCAGCAGCGAGTCTGCATCAGACGGCCCCAGGCCCCACGGGTCCGGCGGCGGGCTGCCACGCGAGCTGCGCGGCGGCGCCACGCGCGCAGGGCTGCCCAGATCGCGCGCGCCGGCCGCCAGGCGCGGGAGCTGCGGGTTACAGACCTCTCTGCCGCCCGCATCGCTGCCCCACATGCTGCTCCTGCATGGCGGGGCAGCGGCGGGCTGCGGCAGCACTGCAGCGTCCCCACAACCCTCGCCGCTTACATCACTGCCCCAGGCCTCGCTCCGCGTCCGCTCCAGCGCCGGCGGCTGCAGCAGCGCGGGCGCGTGCGCCTGATCAGGCGCCAGCGGCTGCAGCAGGTACGCGTGGGCGCTCTCTGCGCTGGCCGAGCCTGAGCTGCACAAAAGGGCGTCCTCGCTGCTCCATGAGCTCGCATTGTCGTCGGCGCACACCCCGAGCGCTGCCGCATGCTCGCCAGGGCCGGCGCTCGTCATCTCCTGGTGCGCCCCGAGCTTTGTGCCCCCGCTGGTAGCGCTGTCGTGCGCGGCCGCCCCGCCTTGCGCCCGCCCCTGCGGCAGGCACTCAGCGCGCAGGGCGGGCCCGGGCGCTTCGGCGCGTGACGCGCGCCCGCCGGCCGCCTCTGACAGCGCGGCGGGCGGACTCTGCGCTTCCTTGGTGCTGAGCAGGCCGCCGCCAGGCTCCAGCCGAGTAGGAGGGCGCGGCGGGGAGAGCGGGGCATGGCGAGCCATGGGCGCGGCGCCAGCGGCCGCGGACAGGGACGCAGGCCCGCCCCAGGGGTCCAGCGTGGTGCCCTCGACGGGCGCGCGGCCGACGGTCTCGGCGCGCGTCGCCCCCGCGCCCGGCCCCACACCCCTCGCGCCCCTTCCGCTGCTCTGGCCGGCTGCCGGCGCCGGCGCCGCGCGCTGGCTCCCGCTCCCGCCGCCCGGCGGCTGAGGCGCGTCCTCGCGCGCCCGCATATCGCGCCAGGGCCCTGCCGCTGCGGCCGCTGCCGCGGCCCGTGCAGACGCCGCGGCGGCCGCACCGCCCCACGCAGGCACAGGCGCGGCGCGGCTGCTGCCGCCTGCTCCGGCAGGCCCGTTGGGTGCCGGCGCCAGCGCAGGCGCCGCTGCACCAGCGCCGGGCTCCTGGGCGGTGGTTGGAGCGGCTGCCACCACGCCGCAGGCCTCAGCGCTGAGCTCCCAAGACACTGGCACGGCCTGGGCGCCGGGGTCAGGGTCGGGGTCAGGCTCCGTGGCAAAGGCGCGGTCCTCGGACGGCGGGGCGCGGCTGCACGGTGCCGGGGCGGGGTGCAGGGCAGCAGCACCCGAGCCGGCAGCCGCCTGATGGTGCAGGGCGGCCGCGGCCTCAGCCACCCCTTCACTTGACGTCTCGTCCGACGCAAACCCTGCATGCGGCGCCGCGCCGTTCTGCCCCGGCCCCAGCGCCGTGGCCGCGGCTGCGAAGCTGGGCTGTCCCAACGATAACTCTGCGGCCAGCAGAGCCCTGTCGCTTGCGCCCACGCGGGCAGCATCTGCTGCCGAAGCAGTCACAGCTGGCTCAGGTGTGGCGGCGGCGGCCGACGCCGCGCCGCGACCCCCACCGCCCTGCTCGGACTGCCCCGCCGCGTCACCCCCTGCCGGCGCCGCCGCCGCCGCCACGCTGCCGGCGCTCCTGGCTCGCGCGCCTGCAGCAGCCCTGACGCCAGGCCTGGATCAGGGCAAGGTTTGGGCTGCCGCCGCTCCGCCTCCGCGCCGCGCGGCGCTTCTCGGCTCGCAGCGCCCCCGCTGCCGCCCAGGCGCGGCTGCGGCTCCAGGACGAGCCCCAGGTAGGGCTCGGCCTCTTCGCCGCGCGCGGCGTCCAGCGCGCGCGCCTGCGGCCCGGGCCCTGGCTCGGGCTCTTCGGCCGCATCGCCGCCCTCGGCGCCGCGCTGGCGCGCCGCGGCCACGGCGCGCTTCAGCTTGCGCTTCGCGCGGCGCGCGTCTTCGCGCGCGGCGCGGTCCTTCTCGGCCGCCTCGGCCTCCAGCAGCTCCCACATGTGCGCGTTGGCGGCCGCCACATCCTGCGGCCCCGCCTGCCACTCAGCGCTTTCTCCAGTGCCTAGGCACAGAGTATATATAGGGTTAGGGTAGCACATGTGCACACTGGCGGCGGCCACGTCCTGCGGCTCTACCACTCAGCGCTCCCCCGCGACCAGGATGTGCCGCACGGACCCTTAGGTAGTGTGAGAGTTACTCCTTATCGCGCACATGGTCAGCCGCACAGTGACCTGCTGCAACCCAAACAAGAACTACCTGCTGCCACAGCGGGCGCTGCCAGGCGCGCCGCACGAAAGCGCCGCCGGCCGGCAGCCGCGGCGCGCCGGGCGGGCGGCCGGGGCGCGCCTTGACGGGATTGCGCTGCGCCGCCACGAACGCCTGCAGGTAGGCGGCCGTCGCGGGCGACAGGTGCAGCGGCCGGCGCAGGTCCAGCAGCGCCTGGAACACGCCGCCGGCCAGCGCGGCCGCGACCGCCTCCGGCGCGGCCGCCTTGAGGTATGTGGCCAGCGTGGCCAGGGACGCTGCGCATGCGCGCGCGCACCTCGGTACTAACGCTGGACACAGCACTGTAATACGTCGCAGCATGGCCCGCTGTGCAGCAGCAATGCAGCCGTGCGTGGCGCCAGGACCACCCTGGACGCGTTGGACTGGGCAGGGACCGTGCGCGGTGTGGTGGCCGGGCGAGCGCGGGTCTGCACGGGGGCGGGACGGGCAGGGCGCGCACTGACGACATACGCCAGGCGGTCGATGCGGGCCTTGTCCGGCTTGGGCGGCCCGCGCGCGGGCTGCACCGTGGCGGCCAGGCCGGCCATGCTGACGCGCACCGTCTCCGCCGCCAGCTCCGGCGCGCGCAGCAGCACCGCCTGCAGGTCGCCTGCGCGGCTCTAGAGAGGGTCAGGGCTGTACCTAGAGCACCACTCGCACAACCCTGTCCCGCAGGAGGTTAGCTGCATGATGCATGGCACTGCCTACACATCGCCGCATCGCACGTTGCATGTTGGCTTCCTGCGCGGTGTGACAACCCATCACATCCATACACAGGGGTTCCAGTGCACGCGGCATGGCCGTGGTAGGCAAGCAGGTGGCTTAAGGGGGCGCAGCAGAGTGCGCGCTCCAGCCAAGACAACTCCAGCGGGCCCACATGGCGTCTTGGCATGCTCAGCAAACAACAGCCGGGGGCAAACAGAGGCCTGCAGTGCCATCGGACAGCTCCAAGTGCCAGGGCGTGTCGGCGGGCGGCTGCTGATGGGGAGCTGGAAAGGATCAGCCAAGAGTGCGCGAGCGCTGGGCTTGCCTGGCGCCAAAGCAGCTGTTGGTGCCCAGCACATGGAGTAAAGTGCCAGCAGAGCGCGGGGCGCACAGAGGCCCGCAGAGCCGTTGGAGAGCCCCATGTACCACGACGTGTTGCTGGGCGGTAGCTCCGCCGCGCGCCTGAGGTAGCGCACGGCCACCGGCAGGCCGCCGGCCGCTGCCAGATGCTCAGCCGCCTGCCGCATGGCGCACCCTACTTGAGCCCTGTATACGCCCTGTGCATCGCTGCCCAGTACTGAGGTCGCACAACCAAGGTTGCACGCCAGCACATGGGGCAAGGGTCGTGGCCACGACAGGCCTTCTGCATGCGGGAATCTGCAGCAATGCTCCAGCATGGTGCTGGTACCAAGCACGTCCGCACAGGTGTGGCTGCCGAGGGGGGTCAGGCATGCGTCCCCAGGTGCATGCAACTGATCAGGAGGCACTTCGAATGCCTCACGAAGCGAGGCGCTTCACCGCTTGCAGCAGAGGCAGCTTGGGACAGCCCGGCCCCACTCTTCTGTGTCACACCCCTGGACAGGCTCTGCAGCGCAGCGGCGCGCGCCTGCGCACTGCAGCGCGCGGCGTTGCCGATGATGTTGACGAGCGTGCAGGCCGTCTACGCAGCGGCGAGGCAGGCGGTCAGCACGCATCAAAGCAGGCGGCCCACAGCAGGCGCAGACGCTGGGGGCGCATTGCGTCCGCGCGCACGCACAGTGACCGCTGCGCAGGGCAGGCGCCGCAGGGTGACGAAGACGGGTCGGCAGAGGTGACAGCAGGCCCTGAGCGCAATGCGTCAGACAAGGCGGGAAGGAGAACGGAGCGGCGGCAGCGCGTGCGCGCGCGCCTCCAGGTGCAGGTCGTCCTTGCCGGACGCGGGCGGCGGCGGCTCGTGCGCGCCGCACCACAGCAGCAGCGCCGTCGCCAGCTCATGGCCGCCCAGCCGCACAAACTCTTCCTGCGGGAAAGAAGCCGGCTAAGTGCAATAGCAGACGGCGGTGCTCGCCCCTGCCACCGACCGCATGGGCATGAAGGCGGTGGGCTGATGCCACTGAAAGGTCCATCTCAGCCTTCCCAGGCCCAGGCGTATTGAATCGTGCGAGCTACCGCAACCGCTCAGCACATCGAACCCAGGAGCTTTTCAGACTAACGTAATGCAGGCTCAGACCAGCAATGCTTTCATAACAGGCATCTGGGTTCGGCAGTCTGCGGCGTGCGCGCGCCCGGAAGTCCTGCCAGCGCAGGCAATATGCGAGCAGCGTGGCGTGGCCCAGCAGCAGCTTGCGCTGCGCCTCTGAGCCCGTCATCGCGCGCGCGTCCAGCACGCGCAGCAGCAGCGGAAGCATCTCCGTCTGCGCAAAGCCGCGGTCAATACATTGAGTTGGGCGGCCGCTTCACCTCTCGGCCATGCAGCAGCGGTTCACGGCCGTCTGGCCAGCTGCGGCGGAGCGCTGCACCCCGGCAGCAACCGCAGCGCCACAGCCCTGCACCTCCTGAGTGTCTTCAGCTTACTTCGGCCGAGTGTGGCAGCATACGCAGCACCATTGCTCTTGCCGCGCAAGAATAACACAATTGTAAGCCCTTGCAACAATAATAAAGAGGTGCTTGGCAGGCTTATAGGGCATATACTCTCAACGCTGGCATGCTGCTGTGCATGACCCAGACACCCAGCAGAGAGCGCACATGCTCTCTCACCCTGCACCAGCAACCAAGACAGCCGCATGGCGCGCCTTGAGCAGCGGCACGATGTCGGAGTCGTCCTTGATGTAGGTCACGCCCACGCCCACGACGCCCGCCAGCGCGTTCACGACAACCTCATCGTTCAGCGCGTGCGTCTTGTTCTGCGCGCCGGCCCACCACGCTCAGCCATGTCCTGACACGCCTGACGCAGCTCGCGCAGGCCCAGGATGCTCAACAGGCTCCTGGCACACCCGTCACACCATATCGACCCCTGACCCATGCAACCAGACCAGCGATGGAGACCTCTTGCACAGGCGCGGCACACCACTGCACGAAGACCAGCCCCTTGGCGGCAGAGGCTGCGGCGCACTCATCCCTTCGGCACAACATGCAAGGCGTGCTCGCCGATGAGGGCGCGCCTCCACGACCTCGCGCAGCAGCGTGAGCAGCGGCGGCAGCGCGCCCGCGCGGCGAATACCCGCGCGCGGGTCAAGCATGATGTCCTTGCCCGCCACGCTCCTCCTGGAGCGCGCCTGCGCCGCGCCGCGCGTCGGCGCATGGGAGCATGGGAGCATGCAATGGGGTGCGAAGCGCGCATAATCACGACCTGAGTCAACCAGGTGTGGTGCATTGCAGCCTGTTGCCGCATTGACGTGCACCATGGCATGACTGCAGACATTGATCCAGACACGAGCCCTGACATGCTATCCCGCGGGCTGCGCACGCAGGCTGTGACGCTGCTGCACAGTGAGCGCCTGGCAACAACGCCGCGCAGATCCTTGGCTAATTGAGACCATATGGCGCCGGTCAGAGGCGGCGCACGGCTGCGGCCAGGCGCACCATGGCAGCGGAGAGCGCCGGGATGCGGGCCAGGCTGCCGAGCACCGCCGCCAGCTCAGCCCGCGTGCACCTGCGCGCGTGCCCGCTTGCGCTTCTGCCTGCCCAGCAGCACCCTACCTGACCCTAGAAGGTGCGCATCAGACCTCCACGTTTTCGTGGGTATGCAGGAAGGGAACAGCATTGAGCAGGCATCTGTGCATGGTTGCAGACACGTGCAGCGGCTAAGCTGGGACACAAAAGACAGTGCTACCGGGGTGCCTCGGCAATTGACTGGCCCAGACAGACAGACGCAGCCTGACATGTTTCACATTGTGCACTCGTGTGACTGCGGTGCAAGGGGTCACAGCGGCCCGGCAGCGTTGGCACCAGTGCGTGCTGCGATCGGCGAGCGCGGCGACGAGCCAGGGCACGCAGCCGTCCTTGCCCGGGCGCAGCAGCTCCGGCAGCGCGGCGCCGCCGCTGTCGTACGCCAGCACGCGCAGCGCCTTGGCCACGCGGTGGCGCAGCTCCGGGAAGAAACGCGCATTCTCGCCGCGCACCGCGTCTGCGCATGCACGCAACTTGGGCTCTCTCGTGCCGCAATGAAAGCCCATGCAGCATGCACAATCTCACCATCTATGTCACGATGTGTCACAATGCTGCTATGGTGCAATCATGCTTGTACTTGCTCGGCCTGACTCTCTGCCGCTACGGTCCTTACTGAAAAATTTTAAGAACTGGTAACTGCGGCGGAGGCAAAGGCAAAAAGAAGACAGACAAGCCCGCGCATGCAGTACCTGAAGTGGCCCAATGCATCTGAGGCTGCGCCAGGGCCCAGTACGCCAGGCGCGCACCGTACGCCTCGGTGAGGCCGCGGATGCGCAGGCCGCGCGCGAGCACCTCGCGCACAGCGGGCGCCTTGTGGAGGCGCAGCACCGCGTCCAGCGCGGCCGCGGCCGCCTCGCGCAGCCCGGCGTCGTGCCCGCGGCGCAGGTGCGCCAGCAGCGCGGGCAGGCCGCCCGCGCCCCACAGCGCGGCCGCCTCGGCCACGCTCGGGCAGTGCGTCGCGAGCGCGCGCACCAGCTCCAGCGCCTGCGCGGCAGTTGCCGAGCCAAGCTCACAGGCATACCTTTGGACCAAGGCATTAGCAGGTGAGAAGCAGTCTGATTGATATAGGAGGCTCAGCCACCCTGCAAGTATGACACGCCTGCGCGGTGCTCGTGCGGGAGCCTGACTCGATTCTTCCACCTCACTGCGCACCCATCACAGGTACGCAACCTCCTGGCACTGCTGGCATTGTCTCCGTTGGGCACTGTCGGACGCCCTGCCACGCACACAGTCACCATTGTGATCGCCACAGGCCGCGCACCATCTCCTCGGTCTCCACCGTCACATCCTTGGCCACGGTGGCCAGCAGCATCGCGCCCAGCAGGCCGAGCGCGGTCTGGAACGTGGCGGCCGCCTGCAGCGTGCGGTGCGCGGCCGGGTTGGCCGCCAGGCGCGCAAGCGCCTCGCACGCGGCCGCCGCCACGCCGTCAATCTCGAACGTGCCCAGGTACCGGCCGGCTGGCACCACGTCTGCGCGCGCGCGGCGCGCGCGCGCGCGTCACGGCGCTGGCGCACGGCGGCCGCCGCGCCGGCACTGGTGGGCAGGTCCACCCAGCGCGGACCCGCGGCCGCACACCTCTGCAGTGTCATATCGACACTGCGGGCAGGTTGCGAGTGAGGGGGGGGGGGGCGTGGCGCGGCTGAAGCGCTCCATGCGACCAAGACGCGTTGAGCGCATGCGCATGCCGCCTCTGCTCCAGCACACCTGCTCAACGTCATGCAATACCCAGCGCTAGCCTCCGCAGAGCTCTCAGCAGGCTCCTGGCCCGCGTCCCAGGCCGCACAGCCGGGCGGGCCGCACCGGCGCCGCCGGCGTGCGGCTGCACGTATTCGGCGGCCTCCGCCAGGCGCGCGCGCAGGTGCTCCGCCGCGCCCAGCGCCGCGAACAGGCCGCTCATGCGCAGCAGCGGCGGCGGCGGCGGCGGCGGCGCGTAGCGGCCGCGCCCCGCCGTCGGCAGCTCTGCCGCCAGCAGCGCGGCCAGCAGCGCGGCCGGCCCGGCCGCCAGGCGCGTCGCTGGCGCGCTGAGCAGCTTCATGACATGCGCCGCGCCTGCGCGCATGCGAGGCCTCTCCAACAACCGCCCCGGCCCTAGGCATGAGACTCTGACAGACCCTCTCGGGGCCGCGACCTGGCACGGCGGCGGACACGGGCTGCCAAAGGAGTGCTGACGCGGCAGTGGACACAACGTCCTGGAGATGCAGGCAGCCGGCGGCAGGCCGCGCTGACGGTCTGGCGAAGGCGCGCCTTCCTTGAAGACGAACACAGCGTACGCGCGCGCGGCCTTGCTGCCGCGGCCGCACACGCGCGCCAGCGCGGAGCAGACCCAGGCCGCAGCCTCCGGCTCGGCCGGCGCCAGCCGCCCGCCCACCAGCGCCTTGAGCAGCGGCACCGCCGTGCGCACCACCGCCCAGCCCGCCTGCCGGCGCCCTTTAGCCTAAGCCTATGGCTCCCATGGCATGCAACCCCTATGTCCTACGTCTGCCACCGCGCCTGCCTCACACCCTCGGGCCTGCCTCTGCGTGTCCTGCCATGTCAGTCGCGGCTGTAAGCTGTAAGCATGCCCCCCCTGCATACAAGCCTGTCATGCAATGGGATGAAGCAAGGGCACTGTGGGTCACGTGAGCTCAGCACCATACGCTCGCTGCAGGTCTGGCTCTGTCCCGTCAGCGTGCATCGCGGGGCGTGCGCGCCTGGGCGCGCGCGCTCTGCGCCCAGACCTGGCCGGAGACCGCCAGGCTGGCCACCTCCTCCGCCCGCGCCTGCTGCCGCGCCACCTGCACGCGCGCCTGCGCGCCAGGATGCGGCCACCGTGCTTACGCCATCCCTGTTTGCGGCAAACATGTGGCAAACCTGATGTGACCAGGCGCCTGCCCTCATACCCACAGCGACTCAGACCGGGCATGCAAGCCCTGTGGACACTGGCCACATACGTACATAATGACAGGATGGCATTGGCGCAAGTCCACACCTGGCACACCCTGCCTGAGCGCCGTGAGCCGCCCGGGGTGTCACGCTCCTGCGGGAACTGAGAGTGCCGCAGCACTCTCAGTTCCCGTTCAACACACCTGCTGATGACACAGCCTGACTACTTGCCACCACGGCCGCGGAATAGGCGGGCACAGCGCAGCCCCGCACCTGCTCCTCCTGGCGGTTGTCGGCGCCCGCGAGCGGCTCGGCCGGCTCCGGTGCATCCTCCCCAAGAGCGCCCGCCGCCGCGGCCGCTGCCACTTCCCGCCCAAACTCCCGGATCTCGCGCTCCAGCGCCTCCACCGCCGCCAGCCCCCCCGCAGGGCTGGCGGCAGGATTGTCAGCCTTGCCGTCGCCGCCGTCAGCCCTAATCCCCGTTCCAGGAACACCAGCCCCCAGTCCTGACCCTGCTGTCTGCAGTGCTGCCAGGCCGTCTGGGTCGCCGCATGGCGCAGGGCCGCTGGCTGCCGAGCTGCTGGCGCACGCCCGCCCCGGCCCTGCACCCTGCCCCTCCACAGCGGGCGGCGCGCCATGACAGTCTGCCGAGCCTGGTGCGCCTGGCCCAGCAGGCGTGCCGCTGCTCAGCTCTGGTGCGGAGCAACCGCCGCCGCCGCCGCCGCCGCCGCCGCCGCCGCCGCCGCCGCCGCCGCCGCCTTCAGCAGAGCTGCCGTTGGCGGCAGCAAAGCAGGGCGGCTCGGGCGGCCGCGGCCGATGATCCCGGAGCAGCTCGAGCAGGGAGATGCGCCCAGCCGCCTGTGCGCCACAGCAAAGGGAGCCTGAAGGCCGGCAATTTGGCTCGCAGCCTGCAAATCTGCAACCAGCGCCCCTGCCGCTGGACACTACGCTCTATTCAACACTGTCTGCAAACCTGGGGTCTGCAATTGGGCTTTCGAAAGATTGCCACTGGCAGACGCACTGCTAGACAGCACTGCTTGCTTGTGAACACTCAGACTGCGTGCAGCACTGTCCAGCAGCAAGCGCGGAACAGAGGCGCGCGCAGCGCCCGTGCGCGCAAGCATGTGAGCTCCGCACAGGGCCCTGCCACCCTGCCTCCAAGCCACTCTACCTCCATGCTCTGCCGAGCACGGTTGCCAGGACGCAAGCCCAACGCACAAGAAGCGGACTCTGCTCCGATCGCAGTTCCCAACGTGGACCCAGCAGAGTCATCTCCTGACCCTGCATCTACAGCGGGGTGCGACGCACCTCCCGCTCCAGCACCTCTGCCAGGCAGATCCGCAGCTCGCACGCTTCGCGGGCCCGCGCATCGGCCCCCAGCTGCTCCGGCGGCCCCTGCGCGGCGCGCGCGCGCAACGCGCGCGGCACCTTTGCTGCTGCATCCAGCCGGGCCTGCCGCACCCCCGCCGTGTTAACACACACTCAACAAAGAACAGAGAGGCAAGAAGTGAGGGACTTCCAGGAGGTTCTCAAACGAAGCAGCCTCCTGCAAGCCTGAAAACTGAGAAGCCGCAACTGCTGCCGCGTCATGCTGTGCATGCAGGCCCCTGCACGCAGAGGGCGTAACCCATGCAGAGGCAAAACTAGCAGCGCGCTCTGGCCAGACAAAGGGGGCCCAAAGAAGACACTGAGCACATGCAGCGCCCGTACACAGGCCCGCAAGCCCTGCGGAGGAGTAATATGCGGCCGTGTTCGGCTGCACATGCAGGCGCGCGCATGCGGGGGCGGCCGCGCCTGCAGCAGCGCGGCGAGCAGCGCGCGCTGCTGCGCGTCAGAGCCCGGAGGCAGGCTGCGCGCGTCCACGCCTAAACAGGCCGTCAGCATCTCCAGCTCGGCGCCGCCCAGGCCCAGCGCGGCCACCGGGTCTGCGCGCTGCGGCGGCGGCGGCGGCGGCACCGGGCCCGCCGCCTGCGGCGGCGGCCGCGCCGCGCCCTGCCCCTGCGCGGGCCGCGGCGCTGCAGGCTGGCCTGGAGGCGGCGGCGGCCGCGGCGCCTGCGTCAACAATGCGGTCGCCGCCGCGTCGGCCTGTTCCAGGTTGTCTGCCATATTCCTTGCCGGGCCAGGGTCGGCCTGCCAAGCGTCGCCGGGCAGCGCAGGCGCTGCGCCGCTGCTTGCGACTGGCGGGGGCCGGGCAATGACGCCGTCGACCCCGCCGGTGTCTGGGCAGAGCTGGGGCCCCGTGTCGCCACTGCTGTGACCCGCGCTGGCTTTGCAAGGGTCTAGCTGGGGTGTGGAGGGCGGCCTGGCCCCCGCCTCGTCCACGGCCACGCGCGAGCCATCCCTACCAGTGCTAGGGCTAGGGCTGGGCTTGGCCTCTGCCGCGCCAGCCGCATCGCCCAAGCCCTCCTTGCACACCGCGTCCAGCGCGCGCAGCAGCACGAGCAGCGCGTGGCCGTCCGCCAGGCACCCGCGCACGGCCGCCAGCAGCAGAACGGCGGCCGCGGCCGCCGCGGTCGCGTCGCGGGGC
>JAABUV010002700.1_pt1 | contig 23628 bp, 37 predicted proteins | sample 5559971 | NCBI WGS metagenome assembly JAABUV01 (sample SAMN10711881, study PRJNA513362) | rock metagenome | isolation source: Antarctica rocks | place: Antarctica: Victoria Land, Knobhead nord | collected 2015-12-19
CAGGCGCCGCACCCCTCGCCGTCGACGTGGATGGAGCCGCCCTCCAGGACGATGGGGCACTGGAAGCGCCGCGCGCCCACCTTCTCCAGGATGTGGACGGGCACCTAGGGTTGAGAGCGCAAACTCCATACCTCAGAACAGACGCACAGCAAGTGCATGTAATCAGCCAATACTCACCGCACCTCAGCAAGGCCATGGTGGGCTTGGACGCTAGAACATGCACAGCTCCTTACGTGCTTGCAGAAGCAGTCCTGTGCATTATCCTCTAAAGCACTCTCTTCTTGAACAATCGCTGGGTGCCAGCACTCTGGACCCCTCGTGTGCCTTGGTGCACTGCATGTCCCAAGCTCTGGGCCAAGGCTCGGCCACAAAGCCTGCCCCTGTGACGCGCCCGAGGGAGCATGCGCACCTGGTCATCGTTGTCCCTGTACAAGAGCGCACATAGCGGTCAGAGCTCTGATCCCCGTGACAGATGCACATGCCAAGGCAGGGTTGTTGCGCGTGAAAGAAAGGGTGCAGACGCAGGAGCAGGTGCGCAGGTCTGCTAGAGCCAGGCTGGCAGGGCGCACCAGGGCTTGTAGAGGCCGCCGTTGTCGCCGCCCCAAGCGTTGAAAATCCAGTCGATGCCCGCCACCTCGCGCTCGCCGGGCTTCCCCGGCGCGTCGCGCACCACAAACTGCCGCGCGCCCGCAACTGCGTCGCCCTGACCCTCGCTTCGGCCCTGTTCGAGTCTGTCTCGCTGTACCCCATGCCGCTGGCACAGCCAGCGCTGCCTCCATCACGCGTAGGTAGTGATTCGCACAAGAAAACGCCCACGTGCCCGTCCTGCGGTATGTTGTCACACCAGCAGGTAGTTACGGTCATATACGCACAAACACAATGCTATACCTGATGCGACAATTCGGCGGTGTTCGCACACACACTGTCACCAATGCATCAGGGCATCCCTGCAGCACATCAACTCAGGCCACGGCTCTCGTGCCTGTGCGGCGCGCGGGTGTGACAGGACGCGGGGCGGAGCCGGCCCCGCCAGCGGCGGGTGGAGGCTGGGGTCGCGCACCGTGCAGCCGCTGTCGCGGAACCAGCAGTCGTCCTGCGGGATCTGCACCACGTCCACCCTCTGGGGCAGCTGCTTCTTTGCTGCCTCCCTCTGCGCGCGCGCGCCGGGCATGCGGCCAGGCCTGGTCACCGTGCGTGGGTGCATGCATCACTCCATTTGCCTACGGATGCACAGCCCATGCCCAGGCGGTGCACCACACCGGCACACACTTCAGCCAGCAAGGAAGGACTCAACATCACCACAATGCATGCATTTTATACTGGATCATTTAGTGCTTGACAAACATAATCCAACGGATCCCTTGCTGTTTTAGCGCGCAAGCTTGCATCGCCTGCAGGCTGCACTGCATGTTAATACGAAGTTAGTAAGAGCTGAAGTGCCCGCTTTCTGCCCTCAGGAAGGCCCTGGCAACAGCACTGCTAGGCCATACGGAGCCCCAACAAAACCAGTCCTTGTTGAAAGGAGCTAGCCTTACCAGTTGCGGGTCGGGCACAGCCAGCGTGACCGGCTCAAACTCTGTAATGGCAGTGGCAACCGCGGCAAATGCCTTCTGCGCCGGCCCCGCATTCTCGCGCCAGTTGTCCGGCCGCCGCGGCCACCCCATCCAGCACTGCTTGTGCGGCTCCCACTCCGCCGGCATGTGGTAGCCCTGCCGGCCAAGGCCAGCAGAGGGTGGTCTGCGCAAGTCATGGCTTAAATCATAGTGGTCAGCTGCCTGGCAAGGCATCAGCCCCAGTTAGTGCTTGAAACAAACTGCAGCTTTGCATTGGCTCTGGCTCTGCCCCACCACTGGGTAAGCTCCGGTGCTAGCTACACCTGCAACTGCCTGTGTGTAGATTTGTTTTGCCACTAAAGCAAGCAGGACAATTGCACGGCATCTCACCTCATGCACAGGCGTTGAGCTTGTGTCAGCCCCTTGAGCTGCACAGGCGCCTGCTGTGCGCGTATCTGTGACGCCGTTTGTAGTCATGCTGACTCACTGGCACAATGATAGCAATACTCTGTCAAGAGACTATCCTAGCGGAACAGCAGCGCTGCACTGAAGGGGACGTATGAATGAAGGAACAGCGTGTATCAGTCTATCAATTCAACTTTGCTACTTGTGCAAGCATCTCTGCAGGGCTTGCGTAACCTCTTCTTGCTGCAACTCCAAGGCTGATGCACGGCTGCAAGTCAGTCCAGGGCCTCTTACTGCCGTGCTGCAGCAGACTGTGATTTCCCAAGCAACTGTTGCCTGTAGAACCTGGCTGTACAATCTGATGAGGTGATGTGCAGAACTCGCATCATTGGCACGTCCGTCTCCTGCCCGGGCGTGCCAGTGGACTCCTGTGCACTACGTAGCAGGGGCAGCGTGCGATGCTCGGGGCATCAGGGAGCCATACCAGGCCGGCTTCAGATGAGCCCATGGAGTGCGCACTCTGCTAACCTGCTAAAGAGACTGACGGGAGGCTGACGCACAACAAGTGCCTCATTGTAGCATACGTTCCAGCCACAATGGTAGCAATCAAGAAAACATGCACCGACGCCCCTCCATGAGACACTACTCTGACTCCTTCACAGCTGTTTTTAGAAGCGCATCGCTAGGAGAAAACTAAGCGGTGCCTACTAATGCAAGTACAGCAATCGAGTGTGGTCCTAGGTGCTGAGTTGAAAACTTTGACAAGTCCGGCTTAAAGTAAGACTCATTTTTGCTTAGCACGCCGGGTGGGACTGCCTCTCTCTTTCATTGGCTATCCAAGGTTTGCACTGATATAACCTACTGCCTGCGGCCGCTGCACAGCTGGCAACGGTGAAGAGTGTGACACCGGCCTGGCGCAGCGCGCTCGGCCCTTTGCCACAGCAGCCCGGTGTGGCGGGCGCAGGGACGCGGAGGAGGGCGAGGAGACCGCTGACCTGGCGGCCTTCCAGCGCGAGTACGAGGACGACCACTCCTGGGAGGCGCTGCAGGAGGACGAGTTCGGGCGCCTGCGCGCGCTGGCACGGCCCGCCCTGCCCGGCGTGGAGCCTCTGTGCGCACGGTCCAGGCATGTGCATAGCATTTGCTGAGGACGCGCTCATTTGCTGCCACATATGGTGCATATAATGCATGTAGCCGCATGCGGCAGCCACTGCCTGCCCAATGCCTCTTAGTTGACGTCTGCTTAGTGTCTTGCAGCGCTCAACAGCATGCACACATTGCCTTGAGCCCGCTCAGTACGCACGCAAGGACCTTGCCAGGTGTGTGCTGCGCGCCGCGCGCAGGACCAGAAGCAGGAGCAGCGCGCCAAGCGGCAGCGCCTGCTCAGCGCGGCCGCCAGCGCGCGCATTCGCCGCGGCATGATCCGGTACCTGCAGGCGCGCCTGTGCACATGCTGGGCACGCTGCGTGCCTGGCTTGCGATTCAGACCCTGAAGCGCCCTAACCCTAGCACAGAGTACACTGGTATCACACTCCCTCGCTGGGCTTGCCTTGTAGTCATGCGCTGCTGGCGCATGTGCCTCGCAAGCCCGTTTGCTTTCCTCAAGGCTCTGCTATCAATTGCTTATGTCATGAGCAGGCAGGGAATGGGTCAACTGAAGCCGGCGTGCGGGGTGCAGGTGGTTGTGGACCTGTCGCGCGCTGCCGCAATTGCGGATATGCGGCCCAGCCGCCTGGCAGTCATCGGCGGCATCCTGCAGGCCCGCCCCTGTTCCGCGGGCCCCGGGGGAGCGCCATCGCCATAGGCAATATCGCGCCCGTGACGCAGCGTGTCTCGGTTGCCCGCATCCGCCCTGCCCGCAATACAGGGCGCGGTGCAGGATAGCTGTGCCGTGTGCTGCTGGGTGAGGGGGTAACGTGATAAAGTCACAAAGACGTGGTGTGGCACCAGCGTAGCCGCCTCAGTGCATTTGTGGCAACACGCGGTCTGGCATTGGCGCAGCAGTCAGCTCGCGCGACAGGCCGTGCCGTCGCAGCTCGTGCGGCATGCTGGGAGGCGCTCGCTGGGGCGGAGCAGGCCGAGGTGCCAGCTCTGCAGCTGCCGGGGCGCCGAGGCGGCGCGCATGTGCAGCGCGCAGGGCTTCATCCGCGAGTTTTTTTACCAGAACCCGCTGTCGCACCTGGGCCTCATCGTCCTGCGCAATGGCGTCGCGGAGCGGCTCACCGACTTGTCCGGCTCGCCGGCGCGCCCTTTTGCAGACCCTTTCCCTGCTCTCACCTCTCGTGCCTCTCCCGCCTTGACGAGGCACCAATGTCGGCAGTGTCTCGAACGAGCAACATCCAGTGACGTCCAGCAATACTGCATGTCTGCCTGCACATTTGCACCATTGTTGCAGCGTCGGCACGTCCTGGGTCTGTTGCATCACACGCGCATGCCAAGGGACGGCCGGCCGGCCGCCAGGAGGCGCACATCGCCAAGCTGCGCGCTGCGCTGGACTGCGGCGGCGACGCGTCGCTGATGAACGCGCTGGATGCGGCGACCGACGCGCTCAAGTCGATCCCGCCCTATGGCCACCGCGAGGCGCGCGGCGCAGGGCTGCGATGCGGCGCTGTGCATGTGGGCGAAGGTATCAGAGTGGAGCAGACAGGCGAGGTGCCTGCAGCTTGGCACGCCCAGCAGCATGCAGCCATCTTCAGGGTTGGCAGTCGCGAGGTCGGCGGACTGCTTGTGCATGCGCCTGCGGCCGCGCTCCCCTCGCTCGGAGATGGTGCGTGTCCTCCTTGGTTGCGTTCGCCCGCTCTCCAACACGGGGCATGCGCCGTTAAACGCGCCGTCGCACGCATGTGCTGCTGGTGCTCTCTACACTGACCCTGACCCTGAACATGACCCTGTCCTGGAGAGGGGGCGTGCTCCAACAGAACCCCGGCAACCCTGCCACCGCCGCGCGTAGGTGCTGGTGGTGTTTGTGGCGCTGTCCACGTGCGACCCGGGCAACGTGCTGGACGCGGTCAAGGCGGCCAAGCAGGCGCGCGTGCGCGTGTCCGTCGTCGGCGTCGCCGCTGAGGTCCACATCTGCCGCGTGATCACGACGGCGCGCGCCCGCCAGCGCCGCCGCGCCTGCCCGCCGGCCTGGGCGGCGTGCCGGTCAGGACGCATGACCAGACTGCGTGCGCTGCTGGTGTTGTGCGCGCTTGCCGACCGCCGTGCAGCACCGCGCCTGGGACGCTGCGGGGGGCAGCAAGGCACTGTGCGCCAAGGCTCTGGTTTGATCGCTGTCATTTGAGGCGCCTGCGGCCTGTCAAGCAAGCCTGTGCGCAGCAGCTGAGCAGCGACGCTCACAACGCCATGCTCAGGAAGTAAGCACAGCCATCTTTGCAAAGCCTCCTCCCTTCTTTACAGGGCCCTGTCCCTGTGCTGAAGCGCGCGCGCGGGCGGGCAGGAGACGGGCGGCACGTACGGCGTGGCGCTGGACGAGCGGCACCTGGAGGAGCTGTTCAACGGCCACGCGCCGCCGCCGCCCGCGCGCGCCAACGACTCCGCGGCCTCCCTGGTGATCTGCCCTGTCTGGCCCCCAGGCATGGCCTCTGGTAAGTGGTACTGGGATGGGTGCAAGAGGCCGCTGCAGGGGTGCACCATCGTAATATCTCTTCAGGCTGTTTGGGCCTGCCTGGGAGGGCGGCTCGACGTCAGCAAGCATGCATGGGGATGGGGTTCGGGCCTGCTGCAGGCGCGGGCCGCCGCCGCGCAGCCGCCGGCCAGCGGCCTTTTGAGGCCGGCGGCGCGGACGGCGCGCGCGCGCAGGTGCGCATGGGCTTCCCGCAGCGCAACGCGGAGGGCGTGGAGGGCGTGGCCTTCCTGGGCGCGGAGTGCCGCCTGGGCGCCGGCGGCTTCACCTGCCCTCGCTGCCGCGCGCGCGTCGTCGAGCTGCCCAGCAGGTGCGGGGGCGCCGCGGCGCGCGGGCGGCCCTGCGGCGCATGACTGGCGCAGGGCATGCTGCCCAGACCGGCCGGCGGCCGCTCCTGGTCATGTGCTGCCGCGCGACACTCGCCCGAACGCCTTCAGTCATGGGACTGCTGTTTACAAGCGGAGCGGCCCAAGGCCGTTTACACCCGTGGGCGTGAGGATGTACAAACCTTCCCAATTTGGTGCAAGATTCTCAACACGCGGACCCGTGGGGCCTGACTCTGCCTCATTGTGCCGCAGCCCTACCCTACCTGATCTCTTTCAGTCACAGATAAGCCATGCGCACGGTGCCGCACACACCCTGCTGCACCTCGCTGCAGCGCGGCTGCCGCGCGAGCGGCCTGGCGCTGGTGTCGCCGCCGCGCCTGGCGCGCCAGGACCACCAGGGCACCTCACGCCTGGCTGCTTGCGCAGCTGCCACGTGTGCGGGCTGACGCTGGTGTCGTCGCCGCACCAGGCGCGCTCGTACCACCACCTGTTCCCCGTGCCGCCGTTTGTGGAGGTCGGGCCGGGCGAGCTGGCGCGCATCCAGGTCGCGCCCGCACACACGTGGGACATAACCAATCACTGCGTCCCATATTGAAGCGACCTGCAGGCGTGCATGCCTGAACGGCGCCTGGGGCTCAGAGGCGAAATGCGCTGCCTGGGATGCGGTGCCGCCCGCGAGGCAACTGGTTGCCGCACCCGCTTGCACAGCGAGCCTGCTTTTCACGTCCAGGTTGCTGGCATCCGTTTGTGTGCGTCCAACCCGACATGGTCTCCAGGAACACTGTCAGAACTCGGCGCGGCTCAGCGGGGCCGAGCGCCGCGCGCCAGGGCTGCCGCACCGCGCCCGCCACCGAGCCGCAGCTGTGGCCCGAGGCGCCCTGGCGCGTGTTCTGCTACGGCTGCCTGGCCGACCTGGGCGTCGGCGCGGCCGACGCGCCCGGCAGCCCCGACGCGAAACCCAAGCCCGAGGCGGGCCGCGGCGGCCGGGAGGCGGCCGGCGCACCGGCGGCGGACGGTCCGACCGAGGTGGTCGTCGCCTGCCCGGCCTGCCGCTGCGTGTTCTGCTTCGACTGTGATGCCTATATCCATGAGAGCCTGCACAACTGCCCCGGGTGCGAGGGGCGGGGCGAGGGCAAGGCGGACGCGCTGGGCGAGCCCGCGGGTAGCCCGGGCGGCGCGGGCAACGGCCTGCCTGACGGGCGCGCCTTTATGGACGCGGGGTAGCCGCCGGTCTGCCAGCGGAAGCCTTCCGAGTAATGACTAACCTGCATAGCGCCTCGCAGTGCGCTCACGCTGCTTGGCTGTGAGCCCAGCCCTCAGAACCACCTCATCTTTAACAATCCCTGTGTCCAGGGGAACCTGCTGGTAAGAGCAAGTCCTGAGTTGCCATTGGCCAGCCTGCTGCAGAACGCCATCCACATGTACACAGCAATGCAGCAGTGCCTTCAGTCTGATCTGCAGTGCTCCGTGCGAGCCCAGGTTCAAGAACTGTCTGAATGTGCTGTGGTGCATGCGCTGGGCGCGGGGTGGGTGCGCGCATGCCCTGAAGGAGGTTGGCCTCATCACGAGGGCAGTCGCATGCGGCACACTGCATTGGAACTCTACCAAGCAGACCGCAGCCTAAGTCCAGGTTATAAACAGGCAGTAGACTGGTTGGGTTGACTCGTCGGGCTGTGCTAGACAGAAGCCCATGTGCGCACACCATCCATGCAGGACGCATGGCTCTGTGGTGCAGAGCACTGCCACACCCTTAACTCCAGCTCTTTTACAACTAGGTAGCATCAGTGACAGCTGCTCCATTACGGTACACGTGCCCAGCGCGGCCGCCCCAGGCTAGCGCACTCAGGCACACTCTCCTGCCTGAACATCCTAGCCTGCGCTATCAACTCAAAGATCTGCGCGGGGCAGAGGGTAGGGACAGCTGGAGACCCCAGCCTGGAGCAGACAGCACCCATTCCCTGACAGGCTCCCTTCAGCTGCAACAGTGGTGCCCAACTAAATCAGGTACACTGGATGGCGCCCAACTTCATCAGGTAGAAAAGGGAAAAAAAATAGGTAGAAAAGATACTGAGTCACCAGCAGGGGCATGTGTGCACGTGCACACGGTAAAGTGCTCGCTAATCGACACAAAGTCAGTACCAAGTTCGTCCAGAACAAAACAAGATATATAGTAGAGGGATGATTTGCATTTCAGACCCTGTGCTCAGAGATAGCTACTGCGCCAGTCCCGACTCTGCAATGACAACCTTGCTGAACGGCCGGCCGAAGCTCTTCTCGGCCACGTTGGCGCGCTTGTCGCCCGCCAGCTTGGCAACCCTGGCGCGCGCTCATGATGTGTGACGCTGCATGCCAGCTCCTGGCCGCCATGCAGCCTGGCCACATGCAGCCAGCATAATGCGGCTGTTTGCTGCAGCAGATCCATGCATCACTGGACGCTCACATCCAGGAGCTTGTCATGAGCTGCAACACTTATGCAAGGCCCACAAAGGGTACCAAGTGCAAGAGAGTCTCAAGCGGGTCGAGAACGAGGACTGGTCAGCATCTCCTCGGGCTGCACTGCCTGCACAACGCAGGGCCCGCACTGCCAGTAACCAGCAGGGACCGGAGCGCTGGCCGGTCGCATATAGGGTACATGGTAGGGTATGGACGTACTTAAAGAAAGGATTGTCCGAGACGGATTTGACCGCGGGGAGCGCAGCCAGGTCGTCGACCAGCGCTGCGCCGGCCACAATGCGGCCGACGACGAGATTTGTCGAGTCCAATTCTGGCGCGGCGGCCGTGGTGATGGCAAAGCCTGCGGCGGGCGCCCGTCGGCCTGGCTAACCATGCCTGCCAATGGCGCGTTGCTCATGCATGTGCCGCGCACAGGGCGCTGGCGGCTGCGCTCACTTCCCCGCCAGTCTGCCCAGATTCCTGACAACACACGGAGCAAATCAGGCTGGAGGGTGGCACGCGGCGCGCCTGTGCCGTTAGCAACGACGCCCATTACGTCCTGCACCGTGATCAGCTTGCCCTGATAGGCCACCAGGCGCTCCTGCGCAGCGCCAACACCCCGACTTAGCTGTCACAGTGAAAAATACACGGCCCTCTAAGGGTCCCACCCGCCTGTTCTCAGCGGTGCAAGGGCGGAGGCGTGCGAGCGCGGCGGCTATGCCGTGCGCGCGGCATGCCGTCGTCCTGCCCAAGGCCTAAAGCTGGCTCAGCTGACAGCCGCTGGACGACCGCGGCAACACAGCGCGTGCAAGCACCGCCATGACTCTGCCTGCACGACAGTAAGGAGAGGCCCTGCCCCGTGCAGGCCGCCCTGCGGATCGAAACGCCCGCTCGAGCGCACCTTCACCACAGGCGGCCGGCTGTTGAGCACAGTGAGCGACACCAGGCCCGGCGCGTCATGCGTGTGCCGGTGCTGCTCCATCTCCGCCTGCGCCGAGCAGAGCCGCTGCAGCGCGGTCGCATGCGCGCACGCTTCGTGCAGCCGCACACCTTGACATTTGGCATAATGCTGTTTGATGCATGCATGGTGCGATGGGCTCGTGCCCGCATGCGGATTGTCCCGGGCCCTTGCACCCGACGACAGCCATGCGTGAAGCCTCCCGCATGTTCTGACACGACTGAGCGCAGTGACGGCTCCTGCGTGGAGCCTCGCAGCGCAACTGACTGCACCGCGCTAGGGATAGAGTTAAAATGACCAGGATGCGCTCGCACCTCTAGCTGCTCAACGGTTTCCCCGCCGGTGATGACGGACGGCTCCGTCGCTGACCGCGTCAGCGCCCGCAGGCCTGAGCTCTGTATGTAGCCCTGCGCATGGAAAAGCTGTGACCGTGTGTCCCACAGCTCTGCCGTGTACGGGGACAGCTGCACATGCAGTTGTCGACACCACCCCCCGATATGCAGCCAGAGCTTGGCACATGCAAAAGCAATGTCTCCTGCAGTATGGCCTGCTGATGGTGCGGCAGGCAATTTTGCCTTCCGGGGCGAGGAGGGAGAGGAAGCCTGGGGGACAGCGGGGCAGGGAGCACCGGCGAGATGCCGTCAATCTTTGCAAACCGTTAGCCCACGCCGTCCACGCCGCGCGCCAGGTCCAGGAAGCGCTGCGCGCGCGCCCCGCACCCGCGTGTCACACACAGCCGCGCTGGCGTGCAGTCGTCTGACGCAAAGCGCGCGGCACCGCGCGCTGTGTTGCAGTGTGTTCGCAGGGTGCAGCCCGGCTGGTAGCTGCTCAGCGCGTTTCGGCGGAGCAGAACCAGGGAAACCAGGGCCTGCAGCACGCCAGCACTTGGCAGCCCCGCTCACCACTGCAGCATGCACAGCTTAGGCCGGGCCCCGCACGCCGCAGACCTATGCCACCAGGGGGGATGCAGGCAGGTCGCGGGAGCGCCAGGCACCTGCGTGCCGACCGGCACGTCTGGGAAGAGCTCCACGGTGATGCGGCCGCGGGGCTCGCGGTCCACGTTGATGTCCATGAACACCTGCGGCAGCCCCGGCCGGCTGTCACCCTGTGGTCCTACTCAAGCAAGTGTTCAAGACTGTCAAGCGCAGCCAGGAGAGTCCCAGCAGTGGCGGCGCTCGCAAGGCCCGCGGTAGCGCCCGTACCAGGCCGCAAGTGCGCCTGCACCCCTCCTGCCGCCTCCTTTCTCTGTGCCCCAGACCAGGCGCCAGTGGCGGCAACATGCTGTGCTCAAAGAGCGCCTGGTGCGCTCAACTGACTCGGGTGCTGCCCCATGCACCGCCACTCCCTCGAGGGAGTCGTGCATGGTATCGAGCGCTTTGCGGCAGGCCACACGCCTGAGGCGCGCCAAGCTCGGGCTTGGTTCGCGCCGCCTCCTCGCTGACCACGCCTGACACGACCTGCACTACCGCATTGGTGGTAGCTCCGCCATAGTCCATGGCCGCCACATTGACGGGCTGGAGCAGCAGGCTGAGCGCCAATGCTGCGGCCGCGAGCGGAGCCCCGCCGACGTGCTCATCCCTAGTGGCCAGGCACCTGCAGCCCCTGCAGGCCCGCCCCACGGAAGGGGTTTGCGAATGCAGCGCCCGCTGCGCGTGCCTGAGCAGCACTGTCTGGCGCACGGGCTTGTCTGCGGGGCAAAACATCCACGCGGTGTGCATGCGGGCAGCGCCGGGGCTGTAGGGACAGCAGGACGAGTGTCCAGGTGCGTGCATGGACAGAAGCCTCATCGTGCTCCTGCACGCGTAAAGTAAGCCCTGGCTGTATGCAAACGCACGGATGTGCGCCAGGCATGCGGTCGTACAACCCACCTGAAAGATAGTTTTTAGATCCTTTTGAAAGGACCAGAAAATGGCACAAGAAAAAAAGGCGACCACCTCTGCAGCTCACTCACTGAAGAGTGCACCAAAGGCATTAGCATCACTGTGCGGCACCTGCAAATTTGCATGATATAGGCAGCTGACAAGTTAACCTGCTTTTTTTCACATACACCAGCTCATACGCTGCGATTCACGCATACACCAGCGCATAAGCTGGGGCTGCAGCCTCCAGGTGTTCCAGCACTGTTAAAGGGGATTGCACTTCTTTCTCATCAGTCAGTCTTCGCCCCAGTCATGCACTGGATTACAACTGCAAGGCTCGTCCCGCCTAGCTTGCAGGCAAATCGACTTACTTTCGGCCCCCAAACAAATCCCATAAACCTCTGCAGCGTTCGCGCAGACGCCACGGGCGACGCCACGCACGCAGCCGCCCGCGCTCAGCCCTGGCTCGCCGCGCTGCCACCGCGGCCCTTGTGCCGCAGGAAGGCCTGCACGAAGGGGTCCAGGTCGCCGTCGAGCACGCCCGCCGCGTTGCCCGTCTCCACGCCCGTCCGCAGGTCTTTGACCATTTTGTACGGGTGCAGCACGTAGTTGCGGACCTGCGCGGGGGCGGGGGCCGCTGATGCGCGGCCGGCCGGGCCGGGGGCAGGCACGCCTTGCACGGATGCCATTCGCAGTCCCTGACGCGCCAGATCTCGGCGAGTCTGACGGCCTCTGCGTGTCACCGTCCACAGACATACACATATATCCAACCCTGCGCATGTGCGGCTGCTGCAGACGCCATGCTGCATCGCAAGAGGCGATGCGCCGTGTGCGCCCTCCGACAAGCGCGCGCTCGGCGCGGGCCCAGAACATGCGGAACGCAGCCGCCCTTGGCTGCCCCCGATGTGCGCCCACACATGCAAGCAGCCAACATTTGCACATGCGCCTTCCTGTTTGAGCTTCTCGTCGCGGCGCGAGGCAGGCGGGGCGCGCCTGCTGGCCCCACTCCGCCTTGACGGCGTCGCCGCGCAGCTCGGCCACCTCGGCCAGCTGCCGCTCCTCCGCCAGCACGACCAGCTTGGCCTTCAGCCGCTCCAGCGCGATGGCCTGCGGCGCGCGCTGCTGCTGTCGCCACGCGGACTTCAAGCAACGCTCTGCGTGATACACCGCATGCCAGCACGACCAGCTTGGCCTGGAGCCGCTCCAGCACAATGGCCCGCGGCGCGCGCGCTGCTGCCGTCTCTACGCGCACGCGCATGTCAAGCAACGCTCTGTGTTACACATTGCATGCCGATCCAGCGCGACGGCCTGCGGCGCGCGCTGCTGCTGTGTATACGCCAAATTCAAGCAACACCCTGCGCAGTATATCGCATGCACATGTTTGTGTGCGCAAGCAGGCTTCACATTGCTCGCAAGGCGTGACGGACTTCAGCAGCCTATCACCTCCATGGACATGCAGACATCCATGGGCTTGTGCTTGTCCCTGGCTTTTGAGTCAGGCACTCCCAGAAACGTCACCTCTGGGGCCCCCTCCAGCCTGCCATGTCAGCATACATGCTCGAGTGGCCACGCTCTGACATCACAGGGCGCGCGGCCGCCCGCACCCGGTTGCGCAGCTGGAAGCGCTCCTGCGCGCACTTGACGGTGATGCCCGTCGGGATGTGCTTGATGCGCACCGCGGTCTCCACCTTGTTCACGTTCTGGCCGCCTGCGCCGCGCCGGGCCCGCACAGGTGATGCAGAAGCCAGGGAGCAGGGCGGACGGCGCAGGGCGTGCATTTCACTGACATGGCCCGTCTCAGCCCTGTACACAACAGAGAGGCTGTCTATCCACAAATGACACATTACGCGGCGCTGCTCTCATGAGACTCGCCAGGTCAGCGCGCAATGACCCCACCAGCCGGCAAACAGAGATGTAGTACCAGGACGGACAGAAAATAGGGTGTGCGCCCGCCACAGCACCACTACAGACTCTATCACCGAACCCTCCCAAGCGTTACATTGGGCGGGGGCGCGCCTGCGCCGGACGCGCGCATGGTCGTGATCTCGAGGTCGCTGTCCGGGATGTCCACCTGCGCCGCCTGGTCGCCTGCGCGCAGCGCTGGCCCAATCAAGGCCTCGCCCTAACCGTGGCTCGGCACGCACGCTCCCGCATGCAGGCTGCGGCGAGCCCGCCGCTGGTCAAACGCTTCGCATGTAACCGATCCTCTGGCAGCGCAGGGACACGCAGTCAAGCCAGAGCACTGGCATGAGACCCGATCCTGCTGCTTCCCGCCGCGCAGTCCTGCGGAACCCCCTGGCGGCGCACGGGCAGCGGGGCCCAGGGGGGGCGCGCGCCTAGCACGGGCATGACCTCCACGGCCGCGAAGCTGGTCTGCCGCGCGGCCTTGGCGTTGAAGGGCGATTGGCGCACCAGCCGGTGCGTGCCCTTCTCGCCGGCCAGCAGGCCGTACGCGAAGCGCCCGCGCACCTCCAGCTCCACCGACTTCACGCCCGCCTCCTCGCCTGCGCGGCCCGAACGCGCGGCGCCTGGCGCCCGGCCTTTGGGTGCATGTTTTTATGCGGACCGCCTCTCGCTCCTAAGCGCGCCCAGGCCGGGCAAGAACCGCGCTGCCCGGCCGGCCGGCGCGCGTCCCCGCCCGCCGGCAGGCGACAGGGCGCTGCAAGACCCCCGCGCCAAGCCCGGCCGCAGGGCAGCCGGGCACTTTCTGCCGGCCGGCATCGCGCAGCATGGGCCGCACCGCCGCAAGCCTGCACCTCCCCCGCAGGCGCCGCATGGGGGCGCGCGCCTGGCGAGCGCTCGATCGCCTGCGCGGACAGGCCCTGCGCGGACGCCCAGCGCAGGTACATGCGCTCCAGCATCTCCGCCCAGTCCTGCGCGTCCGTGCCGCCAGCGCCCGCCTGCGCAGGCACCACAGGCCGGTCAGGCGCCGCGCTGCGGGCGCGGCGCGCTCGTGCCGCGGGCCGCGCGATGCGCCCCGCGGTGCCGCAGCACTTCCGCATCGATGCCCGCACGCTGGAAAAACCCTGCTTGGTGCCCCAGAGCGCGCGCCGCGCTCCCGCCGCAGCCCCTCTGCGTCTGTGCCGCCCGCCCATCCTGCAGACGCGGTAGCCCCTCTGGCAGGCACGGCGCAGGCCCCTCTATTCACCCATGCCCTGCTCGGCGCCGCAGCGCCTGTCCATCCCGCTGCTGCCAGGGCGCTGGCTACTGCTGTGCTATCGAACGCGGCCTGGAAGCCTCGCCTGCAGCACGGAACAGCCAGCCAGCAGGGCTGCAGGCCGTGCCCCAGGGCCGCCGCGCCTGGATGGAGAGCACGGCGTCGCCCTCGTCGTAGGGCCCGCCCAGCAGGCGCTGCAGCTGCCAGCGCGCGAGGCGCGCGTCCAGCTCGGCCACCGCGGCCAAGCCCTCGCCCAGCATTTCCGCCTCCTCCTCCGCGGCAAAGTCCTGCGCGCGGCGCCTGGCCTTGACGCTTACCGACACTGATGGTACGTCGCGCTCTGTGCACACAAACTCCCCTCTGCCGCTCATTCACTCCTCCGTCGCAAAGCGCTGCATCCGCTGCGTGTGCCCAATTTCCACCGCCACGCGCAGGCGGCCTCTACTCACCGCTGCAAGCTCACACTGATCAACGCATCTCGTCACAGTTGCGACTTCATAGCACGATACCTGCATGCAATGCTGTTGCATGCACTGCCAACCCTGTTAATGCGACGGGTGTGACATGTGTGAGCTCGCCTCCTGCTCGGCCATGTCCAGCGCCGCGCGCGCGTCGTCGAGCAGCGCGGTAAACCCGTCCGCGGCGGCCACGCCCTCCTTCAGCCTGTTGAGCTCCTTGAGCAGCGCCTGCGCCTCGGCCGGGTTGTCCCACAGGTTGTCGGCCGCCGCGTCGCGCTCCAGCATCCCCAGCTGCGCCGCCAGCGCTGGCCGGTCCAGCACCTGCCACGTGCTGCATACTTGGCCTCCTGCATCCTTACGGCAATGTCCCTCCGCCTAGGTGAGCCCACGTGCGCAGAGCAACCTGGCCGCTAGCACTGCTCAAGCACCTGAGCACCTGAGGTTGCCAGAGGCAGACCTGCACTGGATCTCACACACCGGAGCCCTGTCTGGCGTGTTGCCGTGCAAGGCAGGCCAGCACGAGCTAGTCCAGCACCCAGCGCTCTCCTTCTTGTTAGTGTGCAAAGTGCACTAAAACCATAGGTAGTTGGCACTGCTGGGCGCACACCTTTAGCACCTCAGCAACCTCAGTGGTGGCCGCATCTACCTGCGGGGGCACACCAGCAGCGTTGGCAGTGACCTGCTTGCAGGAACGTTGCAAAGCAGGCACCTTGCTTGTGTCAGGCTGTGCCTTGGAGCGCAGCGTGCCGATGCCCACGCCAGTCTCCGGCTCCGCTGCGCGCGCAGCCGCCTGCTCCACGGCCGCGCTGGTCACCACGCCGCGCGCACAAGGGCGGCGCCTTGTATGCTGAAGCCTCTCTTCCGTGCTGAGCGAGTTGGCCCCCAAGCAGTGTGGTCGCCTGCGGCGGCCTGCGAGCTCCGCCCTCGGCATCGCGCATGCCGTGGCGGTGGCTGCCACGCAGCACCCTCGCTCACGGCGGCACGCATGCTCTCTTCTGTGCCGTAAGCCGTGTGGATGCTCCCTCCCGTGCGGAGCGCAGATCGACGTGGCTGAGCTGATGCGCTGCAGCCCGGGTGGGCAGCTAAGGAGTGGGGTGCGGAGCAGCACGCGCGACAGCAGCGTCATGGGCTGCAGCACCAGCGGACGGCCGCACCACATGGCGCCTCTGCCCGCAAGCTTAAACAGGCGGGCTGTCTTGGCAAGTGCTTATGTCTATTGGTCTCCTGTGCCTCAGCAGTGTGCAAGCTGACAGCAAGGCGCTGATACGAACGTCAGTCTCGGCCTCTGAGGATGACAACAGGACTCTCAGGACTCTCCAGCCTCTGAGGAGGAGCACAGGACTCTCAGGACTCTCCAGCCTTGCACGTGCGACCGGCTGCTGCCTGTCTAGGCAAATGTCGGTTGTGACGCTAGTGACGATCGGCTTTTTCAGACACCTTACTGGCAGGCTGCGCAGAAGGAGGCGCCAGTAGCGCAGACGCGAGTGCAGACCGCTCTGGCGGCTTGGATGTTGCCTGCTGTTCCTGTGGGGGAACACAGCTAAAACGAAGGCTGGCACTGCGGCCACTGGTGAGCGCGAGAACAGCAGCTCATCTGTGCATCGCATGCGCGCACGGCGACATGAGCAGCAGCACCGGCAGTGCCAGCCTTCAGTTCAAGCTGCGTTCTTCTACAGGACCAGCAGGCCACAACTAAGCCGTGTTCGCACAGCTGCGCCCCGCACAGCCGTCCGAAAGGTCTGCGCTCGCGCGGGCGCTGCTGGCGCCTCCGTCTGCGTAGCCCGACAGGAAGGTGAGGGCTCGGGGCTCGGGCTGGGTGGGTGGGCCTTTCAATTTAAGACCTGACGCCCGTCTGTCCTGCCTGCACTGCGTGCTCCCTCTGCGCCTGCCTGCCGGTATGCGCGGCACTCAAGCGCCTGCTGCTGCAGTCGAGGGCACTCAGGGGCGGTGCAGCCAGCCAGCAGGCGCTTCAGCACCCTGTTGTGGCTGCTATAGGCAGTGAGCCTGCTGGCCGCCCTTGCGCTCGGCACCACCTGCTGACATGCGTCCAAGACCACAACAAAAGCGTGAGTGCACTCTACATATCAAAATGACGTGTTCTTGTTGTGCGACCCTTGCCTGCACAAGCATAGCTGCGCCGCATGCTTGATAAGAAACATGCCAAGTCACGGCGTGACTATGGCGCTGAGCTGCTAGCGCCACCAGCAGCAGCTCATTGCAAGGGCCGCAACTGCCCAAAGCTGTCGTCATCATCTACGGCATGAACAGCATGAACAGCACAACCGGGTATTCAGCCTGTGTTGGCGTGGTGAACATGTGACAGGTCACGAAGTTGACAAGATTTTGTGCAAGCAGTGTGATAGAGTTACCACCGAAACAACATGCTGCTGGGAGGTTTGACGGTGTTTGGCTTTGCTCCTGAAGTGCGACTCAAGATGACTGAGAGGTCCCAGTGCGCAACGCAAACTGTCAATTTTCACATGACATGCTTGGTGATGTCAGTGACAGAACCCGTTAGCATGCAAATGGTGGGTCAAGAGTCATCAACTCAGGCTTTCTGTAGCTCGTGTTAAGAGTGTGGGCTGTGGTCCGTGCCAACACGGTCACAATACAAAGCACTTGGGCATATCTGCTGGACGTGAGCATGCTTGCAGCTTCACGTCTGTCCCAGCGGCGTCTGCGAGTGCACTGGCCGGCCGCAGCGGAGCAGACAGTTAAAAGCAGCCTGCATCTCTGGCTGAGGCCGCATCTCCGGCGCACAGCCGCCTGTCCCAGCAGGCATGTGATGCGCGGCCCTTGAGCAAGTTCAGGCGCCGCAACCAACCCCCCTAGTTGTTGGATGGCGACTGCAGGAACGATGCGCCATCCACCACCTTGGCAGACTCAATGAGGTCGCCCACCTGCAGGCAGCATATGCGCCACGTCACCGCCCACGCACGGCTGCTGTCATCATCCGCCTGCAGCCACTTCCAGCACGCCATGCTGCGGAGCAGGAGCTACCAGGTAGCCAGGCGGGATAAAGTGCGACATCATGCGTTGACGCCGGCGCTGTGCACATTCTTTGATGCAAGCTGTTGGGAGGAGGAGCGTGGCGCGCGCGCCTGCAGCTGCTGCAGCAGCTCCTGGCCCTCAACCACGTACCCAAACACCGCGTAGCGCCCGTCCAGCAGGTTGGCGCCGCTGGGCGTCAGCTCCGACTCCTGGCGCACACCACCGTATGCGGGCTGTATGAGCTCTTACACTATCACGACAGACAACCTTACAGCTGTAAGAATGTCAAAATGTTGTAACACCTGTGGCAGGTAGCCTGCCGGCGACACTGCTGGGCTGGCCTGTGGTGTACAGGCGCTTATCATGACAAGCCACAGAGGTTGATGAAAGCGCCAGCTGTCTGCTCGGCGCGCTGTTTGGGGAGTGTGCTGAGAGGGGACGGGCGCGCCGTGGGCGAAGACCTGGCTGCAGCTTGCAGCAGGCTCTGAGGATGCGGGTCGCGAATAGGGGAGGCAAGGGCGGGCGCGCCTTGAGCAGCCAGAAGACCTGGCTGGACCCAGAGTTGGCCTCGAACTCGCCGCGGGCAAGTGCCATCGTGCCATACGCGTTGAACGGCAGCGCCGGCTGGTCATTGAAGCGGCCCAGGTCCTCCAGCGTCTCCTCGTACACGGGCGCCTTGTCGCCGCGCACCATCACCTCGAATGGGATCCGCCGCACTTTGCCGCCCTCTGCGTAGCCATTGTCCTGCGCACCTCCTTGAGAGCGTGTCAGAACTGAAAGTACAGTTAGGTATTTGTTTAAAAATTGTCAGGCTCTGTCACAACGGCAATTCGCTTTGCACCAAGATATTCGCCCTGGGCATTCTCCCCAGAGTGAGGGAGAACGCTCTTCTGGACGACAAGCACATGATGCTGACTTGAGAGCGGCGCGAGGCGCGGGCGCACCGGCGGCCCCGGGTCGCCGGTCTGCACGACAAAGCCGTCGGCGCGCTGGATCTCCATGTTGTTGTAAAAGCCGCGCTGCACCAGGTCCACGAAGTTGCCGCCGGTCACCGGCGCGTTGTAGCCGTCCACCACGATCTTGAGCGTGCCGCCGGACACGCCCTCCTGGCGCGCCTCCTTCAGCTTGATCTCTATCTCCACCGTCGCGCGGCCCTGCACGCGCCGGGCGCGCAAGTTATACTCCCCAATGCGACACCGCAGACTGCAGGAGCCACCCTCTCTAAACTTTGCTGCAGCTGGAAGCTGGCAGCCTGCACCATCTATCGCGGTCCTGAGCGCGCCGCCGCAACGCCTGTGTGGCCAGTTTTGGGTTGCTTCTCAGCCTCCGCGATGCAAGGCCATGCATGGCAACCCAGACGCCAGTGTAAAAAAAAATGTCAGGACGTACTGATCACGGGCACGACAGCCATGGTGCGCCTCGGCTGTGCTTTCTAAAGGGCAGCCACGTATGTGCCGCGGCTGTGAAAGGCGAGCAGCCGCCGGCTGGACCATGCCGCCTGCTTGACCGCGAGGGTATTTTTGCGCCGACCATTTAACGCGCCAGGCACAGGCGCCCAGAGAGTAGGTAAAGGCGGCGCGCGCTGCGTTCACATTGTGGGGCGGGGGGCACCAAAATCGAGGCAACAAGCCTTGGGGTGTAGACGACGCTGCGGGTGCTTCATTGCAGGATGCCGCTGCCCCCCTGCCCTGCTCTGCACCGCTTTTGAAGCGAGACGCAGAGCCAATTAAGCGCTGTCAGCGGCACGTGCGCACACTGTCGGCCCAGCAGATGCGTGCGCGCGCCTCCAAAGCTGCGGCAGCCTGGCGCCGCTGCCTGGGCGCCTCGTACGGGTCCGCCCCTTGACCAAGGTCCCTTTGCTACTGCTACCTTGAGCGCAGCCATGCCCCGGGCGCATAACGACCCTTCCAACCCCTCGCCAACACCCCCGTGCAGTGCGCACTGCGCGCCCGGCGGGCGCGGCGCGCGCACCTTGAGCTGCGGCAGGCCGGCGTACTGCTTGGGCACCTCGTACGGGAAGCCCGTGACCATGGCCTCCTCCACCGCGCCCACAAAGCCGAGCGCCTCCTGCTGCTTGATGGGCACGTCCTGCTTATCCTTGTCGTCCAGCAGGCGCGCGAACTCGTCCAGCGACTGGTCCAGGCGCTCGATGGCCGCCAGGCCCTTGTCCTGCGCCGCGTTGCAAGCCCTGTCTGACAGGGCCCAAGGCAACTTCGCTTAATTCCTGACCAGGCCCTCCACATCACAAGCAACCCGTCTTACGCCCAACAGCACATGTCGCTGTGCTTAATGTGGTGCGCTGGCAAATCCCTACCACTGCCAGCAAGCACGGCAAACCACACTTTGGACGCCAACAATGCAAGCTAACACGCCATGGGCCAGCGCGGCGACAGACCTTCTTGTCGGGTGCAAATGCAGTGATGATCTTGGTCCGGTCATTGTTCAGTACGCTGCGCGCTTTCCGGACCGCCTGCGACCCCGCATGCACCAGAAATTGGGACAGCATGCCAGCTACATCTATCAAAACTTGGAATGCAAATAGACTGGCGATGTCTGCGGACAGCAACAGTCAACTGTGCCGCAATACAACAACAAGCCATGTCTTGATAGGTCTTGACAACTTGAGGTGTCACTGCAACCATACGTTATAAGATGACACAAGCGTGAACAAGCGCAGGACGTGAGCAGTAGCACTCTCATTTGGGTTTGCGCAAACCAGGGCGAGTGCTGGGCAGAGCTAGATAGGCAGGGCCAGAAACGCGGCGTCCTGAATAGGACTTGCAAGTCATTTATTCCAAGGCAAACTAGCGTACCTTGGACACAGGGCCCAACGCCTTACTGCCCGGGATGCGCAGCTGCTCACTGATGCCCTCCAGCTCCGTCTGCATGACGTTCTATGTTCTCATGGCCGCCCAGGACACAGCTCAGGCGTTGCAGGCTACCACTGATCATCGTTGCAAGTACTTCTACCCTCCAGCCACGTTGGTCTGACAGCCCAGGCCCGCACAGGGGCCCAGCACATAGCACAAGGACCGTTAACCATTCAGAGATGCCTGAAAATAGGACACGTGCATTGGCTCAACAACAGAAAAGAAAAAACAACAGCGCCTGCTCTGTGCAAGACCCCTGATGCAAGTTCAGGCTTGTGGGCTCTCCCACCGGCACTGGTGCATAGAATGAAGAGGGGGACTGATCACCTGGATTGTCCTCACAGACTTGTTCTCTACGGGCAGCGCATAGCGCAGCAGCGCGCGTGCGTTCTTCACAGGGTCGCCTGCTGTCAGCATCGCGTCTGCCCTCGGCATCAGCTGCGCGGTGGCCGCAAAAGATATAATTGTTAGTAGCCAGCGCTCTTGGCGGCTCAATGTGGCTATTCGAGTGCTTTCAGGGTTGTAGCAACATTCTGCTCGCGTCATGCGCACGCTGAACTCGCTTCCCCAAGCGCAGCGCATGCAAACACACACAAAGAGGACCTACCTCTTGTGGCAGCGCCATGATAGGTGCAGACACCGTTGCAACCGCCGCGAGGCTGAGCGCACACCTCCGCAGCACCTCGCCCCAGCTGCTCTCCTGAGGCCCGCAGCGCAGCTGCATCAGCCTAGTGAGTGTAAGAAGGCAAGTAAAGCTTCCTGGTAAGAAGTCGCTTCAAGGCCTGAGATAAGATACCGCACACCCAAACACATCCGCGAGAATGCTGAGATGGAAGTGCCTCACCTGTGAGCATGGCGCCTCCCGAGGAGCGCTGCAGTGCGCCGCGCAGCTGCGTGCGCGGCTGCCGGCCCCACTCTGCGCCGGCCTGGCATCTGTGAATGCGCCTGCAAGGCACCGCCTGCTGCACAGCATGTCAGTGCGCAGTGCCATGACTCTACGAGCTGCTATCAGTTGTAGAGTCCTCGGTAAGGCTCAAAGTTCCTGCCTGCTCTAGCTGAGGACTGTGAGGACGTGTGCATCAGGTTAATTCAGGTTCTGGTGCTGAAACTCAAGTTGCAGGCTTCAAGGAGCCGACTCGTAGAGAGCCGACAAAGTGGAGGCGTGATCGCAACCCGCGCGTCCAGAGCAACGCATGTCCGCGGCTGGCGGTGCTGGCAAAGAGGACGTACCTGAGAAGCACACAGGCTTTGAGTGCGCAGAGCAGGTGGCGGCGCTGCTGAACTGCGTGGCCGACAGGAGCTACAATGAGATGAAGTGCCTCCCGCTGCTCCGCAAACTGCGCACGTGCGTCGAGAAGAAGGTGCCTCAGCTGGCCTTAAGTGCTACGTGTAGCTATCATTAGCTTGGTTGGTCAGCCAGCACGCAGAGCATAACACGCTGTGTGGCAGGGTGTGGTGGACTTTGTCGTCAAGCCAGACGACGAGGACGCAAAGAAGGAGTGAGCGCCGCAGCAGCAGCGGCAGCCATGGCGTCCTGGTATGAAAAGAGCGCGACATGGCGCCGGATTGTCGCGGTGACAAAGCAGTCGCCGGCAGCCATGGCCGCCTTCACAGTGGTGTGCTTCGGGGTGCCGTACGTGATGGGCAAGGGCGTGATGTGGGTCTTCAACCCGCGCGAGGAGGGCGCGCTGGAGCGCCAGCTGCGTGAGCGCGCAACGATGGACCACAAGGTGCTTGCACCTTCGTATGAACCGTCCACAGCGTGCAGCATGAAAGCACTCTCCCAACTTTGTCGCCCACTGCACCTCTCACTTGTATGCTGCTGGTAGCAGCTGCGACACAAGAAGGAAAGTAAAGCACTGTGTGTTTCGCAGTGCACCTCACTTTTGCTACCTTGATTCATCCGCGCTCGCCTGGTGCAGATGCTCGCTAAGGCAAATCGAGAGCGGCTAGCCGTGCTGCTGGAGGAGTCGCGTGGCGGCGCCGGCAGCGACGAGCGCTACGCCGCATCACTGCGGTGGGTGTCTCGGTCGGGTAGAGAGGCTGGCATGTGCAGCTGCGCGTGGCCCCAGAACTGCCTGCGTGTGCAGCTGGACGGCAGAGCGTGGCCTTCTAATATGAACAGATAGTCTGCACGGCGGGCTCATGATACATGAGTTAGAGTGAAGTGGCTGAGTCATAGCGGGCACGCCTGTGTTTGCAGGAACGTTTGCTTTCACGCGTGCGGCCTTGCTTACGTGAGCCGTCTGTGCATCTTGACTTGTGCACCTCGGGAGCACTGCGGGCTCCTTGCAGCCATGCATCAGTGACAGCCTGTGAACTGCTGGCGCAGGGGCGAGTCGATGGGCACGCACAGCCGGGGCACCACGGTGGGCGCAAAGCTCATTGGGCACAGCAGTGTGCGGCCCGGCGCGCCGCCTCAGCCGGAGTAGCATGCAACTCCGGCTGCCCTGCATTTGGCTGTTTGCGTCGTGTCAGAGATAGCTGTGTTTTTTGTCTATTGTGTTATTGTGTTGCCGCTGTGTGGATCCTGCACAGCAACACAGTTGCCGCTGTGTGGTGGCTTGATGAATACTACCCCCAGGTGCTGTTGCTTGTTTAAAACTCACCTGATACTGGCAACGCATGACTATATGTGGTTGACGTGTGGGTTAGACCATACACCTACATGCTGAGTGCACTGCTAAGAGGCTTTGCTGCACAACTCCCGGTGTCATTGCTAGCATTCAACATTTATATGCGAAGGTCTCGATGGCCAAAGACCTTTACCTCCTTTAGCCTTGGCAAGCACCGACATGTTTTAGAAGTGGTCAACATGCAGTGCTCAGGCTGCAAGAGCATGAGCATGTACCAGAGAACCCTGGTGGTGAGCAGGCTTACTGCTCTCTGTGCGCAGGACTCTCAACCTTGCACCAAGCAGTTGCACAACGTCAACCTGTGTGGATCAGCACCGCCTTGAAAGTGCATACAAGCCCTGCACTCAGCGTCGTACA
>JAABUV010002701.1_pt1 | contig 23628 bp, 47 predicted proteins | sample 5559971 | NCBI WGS metagenome assembly JAABUV01 (sample SAMN10711881, study PRJNA513362) | rock metagenome | isolation source: Antarctica rocks | place: Antarctica: Victoria Land, Knobhead nord | collected 2015-12-19
CTGGTCCACCCAGGCGCGCCACCTGAGACCCAGCTCTCCACGAGGACGCCCATGTTCGCTGCGTCTCATGCTTCCATTCTTGATTTGTTGAATGATGAAAAAGTCTACCTGCCAGGCGGCAGCATGTGCTTGTGGACACGCAGCAGGCCGGGAGCGTGCGAGCAGGCGCTCACGCGGCGCCCCGCGCGCGTGCCGCAGGGTCAGCTGCCGCGCCCGACCGACATCATGAGCCTGCGCATCGACAACGGCGAGCGCACGACCGTGGAGCTGTCCGACATCGTGCTGTCGCCCACGCGCTACATCGCCTCCTGGCTGCGCCAGCGCGGCTGGAAGCTGCCCGAGAACCGGCGCGCCCCCGGCCGCCGCCCGCCGCCCGGTGTTGCTCACGCTATTATCATACATGGCGAGCGCGAGCGCACCTGATTTAGCGACGGAGCTCCAGCGCGCATGTCACGCATACGCCATGCATGGCCGCCGGCCCCAGCAGTGGCACCCTGTTCGGCTGCCGTGCGAAACCCTGACCAAGCTCTGAACTGCCCTGATCAAACCCTGACCATGCCCTGACGTCCTGCGCGCAGGCTGCCCGTGCCCAACATGATCGCCGACCTGGACCAGGCGCCGACCGAGCGCGCGATCAAGCCGGTCTGGCGCGTCGCCTTCTTCGGCCGCCTGGAGGAGCGCAAGGGCATCAAGCTGTTCGTGGACGCCGTCGAGCGCCTGCCCGCCGAGGCGCGCGCGCCGGCGGAGCCCCGACCCCGCCTTTGCTGAAGCCTGGCCGCCGGCCCTGCGGCAAGACGCGACCCGCGCCCAGCATGCTGACCTGCGCCCCCGCCGGCGTGTCCTTGGTCCCTGGCATGCGCATGCGTTCTGGAAGGCTTTAGGAGGCCCCGTGGTGGGCCTGCTAGATGGGCGGCGCGGCAGCCCGAGTGCCCCAACCCTAGCAGTGGGAAGGAGGGAGCCTCACTGGCGCCGGCGGCGCCGCGCAGGTGCTGAACAAGCCCGAGTTCGAGGCCTACTTTGTGGGCGCCGAGTCCAAGATCGACCAGATGCTGTCCAGCACCTGGCTGAAGAAGAACACCAAGGCGTGGACCTGGAAGACCTTCATCATGGCCAACACGCCGCGGTGCGCCGCCGCCGCGGTCCCTGTCCCCTACCCCACCCTATCCTGGACCTGGACGACCTTCAATTTGGCCAACACGCCGCGACGCGCTGCCCTCGTAGTCCCCATGCACCCCGCCTGCCTGCTCTGAGCAAGGCTCCGGAGTGCGAGGGAGCCCCCTCACAGCGCGCCCTTGCCCTGCACCTGGCAGGCATTGTTAGGACTGAAGAAGGGATGCAAATCAGCAGATATGCATGCGCTGGAGACATACTGCGCCCGGCTGACCTGGTGCGGGGCCGGCGCGCAGCGACAAGGCGCTCGCGACCATCAGCCAGGACGGCATCCTGCTCGTGCTGGCGTCCATGATCGACAACATGCCCTACGTGCTGGCCGAGGCGTCCGTCATGCGCATCCCGCTGCTCATCTACGACGTCGGCGGCGTCACCGAGATGATCGACCCCAAGCTGCACTCCGACATCATCTGCGGCACCCCCAAGGCGCGCCCCGCGGCCCGGCCTTTGCGCGCCAGCGCAGTCACATCCAGTTCCTCTCGACACAACCAGGCATTGTCGCGGACTCTGTGCGGCACTTCGACCACACCGCCCGCCCGTTCGCACCAGCGCACGCTGCCATGCAGGCGCATGGCTGCCCTGACTCGACCCTAGGCCGACCCTAAACCTGCACGCTTGCGGCAGGGCGACGAGCTGGCGCCGCGCATGCGCGATGCGCTGCTGCGCGGCGAGCTGGGCATCAGCGCGCTGTCGCCGCGCGTGACGACCGGCAAGGAGCAGTGGCAGGACTGGCACCACGACTTTGCGGTCAACCAGATGGCCGGCGCAATCGAGGACGACGCGGCCACGCTGGAGCTGGCCAAGGCGATGGACCATGAGTTTGAGACGGTCAACCTGGACCCCAGCTGGAGCGCGCTGCAGGCGCGGCCGCGCGCCCATACCCTATATGGGTGCCTATATCCTATCTAAGCCTGAACTATACCCTCTGAGCGCCGTGAGCCGGAGCGTGCATGCTGGGAGCGGCTGTGAGGCAGCCTGGACTGCCTGGAGCCAACATGCTGCCTGCGGATGACGCGCAGCAGCTCTTTCTCTTACATGTAGAGCGCACTCCACTTCCATGCAACAGTGCTCTGTGCATTGGGTCCTCGACATGCTGAGCATGCTGACGCCGGGGGTGTGCGGGGCCGCGCAGCTGTTCGAGCAGGTGTGCGACGCCGCGCAGTGCAGCGACACCGGCTGCGAGAACTCCGACTCGGCCGCGACCGTGCTGCTGCTGCCCGACGCCTACTCGGTCATCAACCAGTCGCGCATCCCCGACCTGGTGCAGCTGCTCAACATCGGCGAGCTGCGCGGCGACTCGGTCGGCGCGCTGACGTTCGGCGCGGAGATCCCCGAGTACAAGGGCAACGGCATCCGCCGCACCGCCTTCCCGACCGCGCCCACCTGGCAGGCGCGCCGCCCCGGCCGCCCGCCCCCTCTCCCAGTGCTCCCTGGGTTTGAGCTTACCACAAGGGCAGAGTTTGCTCGGCAGACGCGCAAGGCTGCTCTGTGCGGAACCGCCGTGCCCGCCGGTCCCCGCGCGTGCGCCCCTGGGTGCTGGGGTGCGGTGACCCTAACCCTACCCTACCCGCGGCGCAGCTGTACGAGGGCGAGGTGGAGCCATGGCTGATGAGCGACTACTGCACGGAGGACGTGCCGGTGCTCATGCGCCGCCGCCACTTCTGCTCCTCGTTCGCGGCCGACGCGCGCGACTTCCGCTCCTACAACTCCTGGGTCCTCTCGCTCATGCTGGCGCAGGTGCGGCGGCCCGCTGATTGGCCTCTCTGCATCCAACGCGCCTGACGCGTTTTGCCTCCGCATAGAAGAGCACTGCATGCCACAAGTTGTGCAAACGGTCCCGGCCTGCGTCAGCCGCTTCCGCCGAGCAGTGCGCACCTCGCGTGCGCTCGGTGCCGCGTCAGGGGCGGCGCGAAGCAGGCCGCCGCCGTGCCGCTACCCGCCGCGACATCGCCTGACGGCGGGCCCGCGCGCGCGCAGAACCGCCTGAACATGCAGACCTTCCCCGAGGCGCCCTTCCGCCTGAACAACTGGACCGCGCACGGCTACCAGTGCGTGCTGGACAAGACGCCCGACCGCATCCTGGACATCCAGGCGCGCCCCTTGCTGGCCCACTATACCCTACCCTACCCTGCGCCAGTGATGCACAGGCCACCCTTAGGAATGCGCTGTCACTGCATCAGAGTGCGGCGCGAGCATATCTGAAAATAAGCGTATGGTGAGACAGGAGGCGAATGCTCACCCTGCATGGCGGCGGCCCATGCGGGCGATCCGCGAGCGAACACGATGCAGATCAGGGCGCGCCATGGCTGCCCTGCGGGCATGCAGCCAGAGCCGCAGCTGCACCGCGCCGCTCAGCGCCTGACGCGCGGCGCGCTGCGTGTGCGGGCGCAGACCGCGGCCAACCTGATGACGGACGACCTGCTCATGCGCACGGCGCAGCTGACGCCCGAGTACCGCCCGCTGGTCGACTTCCACACCGAGTACAGCCCCACGCAGGCGCGCCGCGCGCTATTGTTCTGCTGTGGCTCCGATAGCAGCGGGGTCGGTACTCCTGCTGTGGCATTGACAGCAGCGGGGTCCTGGCATACGAGAGAAGGCCCTGCCTGTCTGCTGGCATACGTCCACAAGGCCCGCGCCTCTACCGCGTTATGGCAGCCTAATGACCTTGCGCTGGGTCCACGTCTGACACAAGGCTGCTGATGAGGCTGCACCGGCGCCATGCTGAGATGGGCCTGCGTGGGACATATGCTGACATGCGTGGGACATATGCTGACATGTGCCCGGCGGCGGCGCAGGGCTACCGTGGCTGGCGCTACGGGTATGTGGACGCCTCCACGCGCATGGACAACACGAGCGTGTTCTACGAGTTCGTGTGGAACCCGTCGCCGGAGAACAACCAGATCGCGGACGGCAAGTGGACGCCCGGGGAGGTGCGCCATGCCCTGACCGTACCCATAGGTCGGGCGCACTGTCCTCTCTCACGTGATCCGTATCCTAATGGGCATCGCCTGTGCAGGGGCGCTGCAACCCGATGCTCGTCACTCAGCAGTCACTTTGCAGCCACACGGGCGCAGGGGGTGTTGCGGGGTTGCGCCTGCCATCAGGCTCGCAGCCACGGAGGCGCGGCACATTCTATGCGGCTGACGCAGCGCGCGCGCGCCTGCGCAGGACATTGAGTACCCGCAGATCTACCGCTACATCCTGCACCCCTGCGTCAGCTGGCCGGGCTCGCCCAACATGTGCGGCGGCCTGCACACGGCGGCCGGCAACCTGCGCTTCGACTCCTTCCTGACCGCCGAGAACGTGGTGCTCATGCTCATCTACGAGGCGCGCGCCCTATCCCTAACACTCTTTGTAACTGTATCCCATGGGAGCCTGCCTCAGGCCAAAATGCAGTGGTCGCCTCTGCAGCAGCCAGGCCATTCACACGGCGCAGGACATGTCATCGCTCATGCTCCAGAGACGTCATGCTGTGGCTGCTGGCAAGTGGTGCTAGCAGTGCACTGTCCGTCCATTGCATGTGTGCCAGCCCGCGACGGAGCGCATCACAGGGCCTGTATGGCCCCTTGATGCGCAGCAGAACCGCGCGCCCGTCGGCGCGGGCTCACAGGCACCTCAACCCTAAACATATCCTGACTGTGCGCGCAGGTGTTCCCCAAGTGCGGCGACGGCGTCGACTTCTCAGTCATCCTGTCGCCGGTGGGCGGCGGCGCGGTGCAGTACCTGCACGAGGCGGACTATGAGCTGAGCGACAAGCCCACGCGCCAGCGCCTGCACTTCTACCTGGACAAGCTGGAGACGGGCGACGTGATCGACTTCACCGTGTACCCGCGCGGCCAGCACGACTGCGATGGCGCGCTGCTGCTGGAGGCGCAGATCTGGGAGCAGGACGCGTACAAGGCGCGCGCCCCACCCTACCCTAGCCTAGCTGCCTGCTTGGCCTCGCACGCTTGCCAGCCTTGTGCTCCGCATCGCCCTCTGTAGGCAGGCCTTGCCGCACGCAGACTCTGTTCTTGCACATCGGTCCCTGGACTATCGACTCTTGGCTGCACTGTAATGGGTTGCCTGCTTGGCTGCTGACGCCGTCGGGTCATGACGCTGCGCAGGGGTAAAGCGCCCTCGAGCTGGTGCCTCCAAGAGGCGCTGTACAGTATGCGAGCTATTCTTACGCCCGGCGCATGCTGCGCCGGGCCATTTTGGCGTCAACACCCCTGCCGCGCGCACGCGTGGAGCGGGGGGGGCGGCCTGGGCAAACCTTGCGGGGCGCCCCTGCGGAGGGCCTGTGTGCCCCCCGAGTTGCCAGATACTTACGCCGCGCTGCAAACTACGCGTGAGCCAACCCGCCGGGCTGGGGGGCTCGGGGGAGCGCCGGCTCGCCCCGCGCAGAGGGGCTCACTGCGTGTTGGGGCGGGGAAGTTTGTGAAACCGTGTCGAGTCCTGGTTGTGCGCGGCTGCCCCGGGCGCGGGCAGCGCGCACGCTGAGAGATCCGCCAAGTTCGTCTGTACTTGTGTAGTGCAGTGCTTCACCTGTGGCATGCGCCAGGCTCCGCCCTAGTAAGCTGAGCTACAAGGCGAGGCGCGCCCCAGCGCGTGCCTCGAGCGGTCGCAGCCGTGCTGGCGCCATAGTGACACTGCAACTGCTTTTAGCGCTGTACACACTGCTGAGCGGCGGTTCTGCTCGGGGCTTGCCGCCAGCTCACTGGCTACATTGACACACTTGCACAGCTCGTGCGCACGCTGCAGGAGCGCAAAATGGACCGTCGGTGCCCATAGGCTCGCGTAGGATGCCGCCAATTGCAGTCGGCTTTCGCGTCGCTGGTTGTTGCGCCTCCCTGATCACCTGCTCGACAGCGCGGCTAGGAGTGCAGCTTTTTGAAGTTCCCGCCCCGCCGCTCGGGCACCCTTGTGCCAGCTTTGGGTCTGCAGTGGGGCCGCCTGACGCCCCGGGCCGTAGGACCCTCCCCCTAGCGCCGGCGAGAGGCGGCGCGGCCTCCGCATCAGTGTTCCGGAGTGGTTGGCAGCAAAAGACTGCGGCGCTGACCCCAGTCTTTTGCTGGAGCGGATGGGCCGCAGCGCGCTGCGGGGCCGCTTGCGGGGGGTGCCGCGCCCGCGACGGGCGCCCGCCCTCTGGCCTGGCTGTGCGTCAGCTGTGTCTACTACCCAGGCTTGAGTGCTGGTCCCTGTAATATAAGTGCCGCAGGAACTGCCCTCATGCTGCATGCTTCTGCTTTAAAGAGCAAGCCACGCGTTTCCACACAGGCACGGCCTGCATTCCATGTGCCTGCATGCTATGATGTTCACTTCTGCAGACAAGCTACACTGTCAGTCTACACCCAGCGCACCATGACCAGCTCACCATGCCCAGCTCACCACGCACAGTGAGCTCGTCCCGCATGTCGCCCGCAGCGCGCATGCCGCTGCTGGGCCATCATCCTGACTGTCACCAGCCCATGCTGTTTGATCAGCCTTGCGCACATGCCAGCCACCCCTGATGTGCTGTGTCCCTCAACAGCGCGTAGCTCTGCATCTTACCGTATACCTCTCCCCTCATTGAAGCAGCATAGGCGCCGGGGTCGGCTGATAGAAGCGCCATAAGCGAGCACGGCTGTTCTCATGTCTGTTTGCTCCAGGGCAGCCTGTTCAGGCGGTTGGGCGGCGGGGCTGGTCGGCCGCACCCCGCTCAGGCCGGTACGGCTACGGGCCGCATGCACTGGAACAGCGAGCTTGCTGCCTGCTGGTGCGGCGGCGGGGCGACGCCGGACACCAGCGCGGCCATTGGCGAGGTGAACTTGGTGTCATAGATGCGGCAGCGCGGGTTGATGAGCAGCGCCTGCACGCCATCCGCGCGCGCCTCAAGATGTGCACAGCACGAGTCGCATGCCATGTGCCCAACAACCTGTGCGGCGCGTCCTTGCAAGCGAACCCAGGACCCCTGGAGATGCGGAGATATGAGTCCTGTCTGTTACGCTGCTGTCCAGCATGCACTGTCATGATGAGTGGGCATTGTGTCATGCTGCAAGCAGTCAGCATGGCAGCCGCCGACCCTTTGTTAAGGGTTGGAGACTTCCAAGCTGCTGATGCTGAACAGGACTGTCAAGCATACAACCCCAAGCATTCAGCTTCGTGCATGTCATGCAATGCCTGCACAGCAAGACAGACCATGGTGTGACGCGCCTGCATGAGCGACGGCACGCCGTGCAGCGAGAGCCAGGCCGCGCGCTCAGCGGGCGCCATGGGGCGCAGCAGCTGAGGCAGGTCCATCGGCCGGCTGCCGGCAAGCACCTTCCGGAGCGCCTGGTGAACACAAAGTCTATTCAACCAGCACCTCGCACAGAGCTGCTGCAGCGTGCTGTTTGGCACCTCAAGTACAATTCTCTGCCTTTGACCAACCTATCTCAATCTGTACTTCACGCACTCACACTCTTGTGCAAGTGGTGCGGCCTCATTCTCAATGAGAGTACCAGGGAGTGCCCTGCAGGCACTGTGGTCTATAAATCAGCTGATAGGTTGGGCATGAGGCCGAGCACTCACCGGGTGGACTTCCGCATGCGTGAAGTGCTTCCGCATAAGCGGGATGCCCGCGCTCTCCTCCTCGCCCAGGCGCACCAGCAGCAGCGCGCGCATCGCCTCAAACTTGCCCTGCCATGGCAGTACCCTCCCTATTTTGGCGGCTCAAGTGCGCCCTGGCTGAAGCTGCCAATGGTTGCCTCTCAGTGTTAGCGGACTGTGTCGGTTTCAGCGGCCGCCTTGCAAGCACCTCAGCACAGCGCCCTACGGAGTTGCAGTCTTTGCCTCCATCGTGCATCCTTCTAGCGTGCCTGCAGTACAGCCTTGCTGCAGCAGCAGGGCTTCTTCTTTGCTCACCAGTCAGCTTGGCGTCGCGGTCATCCTTCACTGTATGTGTTGGGTGTCCGCATCTGACATGTCATGCATTAGGGTGGAGCTCTTCATGCAGCCTGGGCACCTGCCCTGCCTGGGCATGCAGCGCCCTGCCGCGCGCACCTGCAGCTCCAGCATGGAGTCCTTGGCGTCCAGGACGGGGCTCTTGCCGCAGAGCGCGCGCACGCACTTCTTGCATGCGTCCATGGCGGGGCCGAGCCCGTTGTCTGTCGCGGCGTACAGCCGTGTGCTTGCCACATGTGCTGGGGCGCCATGCCAGTGCCTTGCAGACGCATTCTCCAGGCCGTGCGAGTGCAAGCTGTAGTGCTAGGTTGAGTGCAAGGCTCGGTAAGGGAGAAAGGTGCGCACCCAGGGTCAGGCCGCCTGGCAGCTCAGTGCGCGTCTTTATGAGCGGCAGGAAGATATCTGCATGCGCGGCATGCGCAGTGCATCAGCGCTTGCTGCTTATTAGCGGCTCGCTGAGCATTTTTGGTCATGGCTCTCGACAGAGCATACCGGTGTAGCAGTGCAGGTTGGAAACAGAGTCACAAAAACATAGCTGCCTGAGCTGTGCTCAAGAGCGGGCGCATGCCCCGCCCGTGCGCATTGTGCCGGCGAAAGCTGCGGTCGAAGCGCTCGAAGAACGTGTGCAGGATCTGCGCCTCCCAGGCCGGCAGCGGCTCGGTGGTCAGGCAGCGCGGCACGAGCGCCGCCACCGCGCTGGAGAGGTCGCCGCTGTCCAGGCGCAGGCTGGCGATTGAGGCCGCCCAGCCTGCGCGTGGGGACGGCCGTCACCAGAGCACACAGGCTGGCGTGTGTTGCCGCCTGTCGGCCGTGCACTGGGGTGTCAGGCCGCTTCGTAGTGTCAATGTACTTATTGGCAGTGAACGCCGCAAGCCCTGCGCGCATAAACGCCTGCCTGCACCCTATTGCGTGCAACCGTGTCAGCCAATGCTGCCACAAGTCAAAGGCCTGGGCTGCTCTTGCCGCAGGCTGGCAGCGAATGCCAAACCAGTGCGCACAGCAGAGCGGCATCATGCACATGCCTAGTCAAGCGGTGTGAGTGCCTATAAGGCGTAACCGCGTGTGGCCCAGGCAAGCGGTGTGAGTGCCTTAACTGCCCCGCCTACAACCGCGTGTGGCACAGGCTGAGACGTGCGCCACATACGGTGTACCTGCACCAGCCTACCACCTTAAATTCCTGAGGGGCCGCTGCTAGGCGCACGCGCTGTGGCTCCACCAGGCACCCCAGCCTAAGCACACAGGGCCTGGTTGCGGAACGCTGACACAAGCTGCGTTGCCTGCGCACACTGGCTCTGAAGGGTCCGCTGCTGAGAGGCCACCCTTGCTCCGCAGGATGCGCCCGGCATACCCCACAGAGTGCTGCCTGGCACTCCTGGGTGAGCTGAAAATAGCACAACCAACTGCGGCACATGCCGCGCCTCTGTTCCCACACGCCCCTGTTGCCTGACTCGCCCTTGCCAGCCAGCACTCCCCTCTCAGCCAGGGCCTAGGGCTGTTAAGCCGCAGTCAAGCACGTCCGTGGCTTGAGCCTGCCATATTTCTAGTTTGCTGCCACACTTGGCTGCATATGGCCCTGCCCGGCTGGCACATAAGGTTGTATGACCGGTGGTGAAAGCCAGGGAGCGCGCCATCCTTGTCCACCTCATACGGCCAGCCGTGCGCAACCAGCATCGAGGGGTGGTGCGCCACCACTGCTGGCTTGGCCTGGCTCATCATCGCTGCAGCAGCGCGGCGCAAACCAACGCGAGAGTATTGTATGGCGCGCGACAGCTCGACCTCGAGATTCAAATGGAGCCAGCACGAGGGTTGGCAGGAGCGCCTGGATGTATCATGACCAGGTGCGCTGGTTGCGTCCCGGGCGTAGATCTTGTGAGCATCACAGGGCAAGATGCAGCTTTCCACTGGCTCAAAGCTTGGCAGCAAGCCGTGCCAATCCAGCATACATCTAGATTGCCGAGCGCAGCCGCGCCGAGGCCGCACTGCCCGCGCTTGCAGGTGCTGCAGCGCCCCGAACGAGCCGGAACAGCGGAACACCGCCACCGTAACAGGCGCGGTGCCCGGCTGTGAGTCACCAGGAGCCTTTGCGTGCACACTTGCCTGCTCGTACCGCCAGCTGGGTGGCACCTCAGCTGGCCGGCGCACGGCGGTTGGCAGGTGGCAGGAAGCAGGAGCGTGACGGCGGCGCTGCACCGCGGCCGTCCCTGGCGGACCCCGTGCAGATGGTGGCCTGGGGCGGGCGCCTGCCCAGCAAGCGCCGCGCGGTCCTCGGCGGGCTGGCCGGGCTGGCAGTGGGTGCACCGCCCCTCCTCCCCCGCAGGCCCCCACCAACACACACGTTCGGGCACAGACTTGCCTGGCGCAGCACTCCCGGACCCCTCCGTGACGTTCGGCGCCGCCGCTCGGCCTTGCTCTCACCAAAGCATCCACTTACTCGGCTGAAGCCATCGCCTGGCCAGCATGCCGATTGACTTGCAGTAGGCAACAGCCGACCGTGGGCGGCCGCGGCAGTGCTGGGCGGCAACCTGGGCGGCTCGACGAGCGCGCTGCTGGCAGCCGATGGCGGCGGTGCGGCGCGGCGGCTGCGCCTGGACGTGCTCTTCCCGGTCGCCGGCTACCGCCGCTGCCTGGACCTGCAGGCCGGCTTTGGTGCGGCGCCCGGGCGGCTCGGCACGTGCGCGCTGCGGCTTGGCATGGGCATGTGGCTGCCGCCAGCGTGCTGCCCTGAGTGCTGACGACGAGCCGCAAGGGCTTGCCGTCGGCATGCGGCCACACCGGCATGCCGCACCGCCCCTGCGGGCCACTCAAGGCGCAGTTCGCTGCTCTCCATGCGGCCCGTGGTGCAGGCGCATGGCCCACATCTGCATCTAGGGTCCACACCTTGAGGTCAGTCTGAGCGCTGGGCGCGCGCCCCTGGAGGGGCTGCCTGCGAGGACCCGGCATGCGCGCGGCACGCAGAGTTTGTGTACCCAGCAACGTGGCTGGCGGACCAGACGCTATACTTCCGCGCAGCGCAGCGCCGGGAGCAGCGGCGCGGCCTGGACCCGCCCGCCCTGCCCAGGCGCGCCCCGCAGGCGGGCCCCCGCCCCCCCCCCCCCTGACAGGCCCCTGCCGCCGGCCGCGCGCTTGCATGGTGCGCTGCCGGTCGCCTGAGCGTCCTGCCCGCCCGCGCCTGCGCCTGCGCCGCCTCTGGCGCGCTTGCCGTCCCACGACGCGCGGCGGCTGCGCCTGCCTGCCGTGGCCAGCCTCCCTCACATGGGCTCCAATGCAGCAGCGGCCAATATACCCTGCTTGCCCCAGCGCTTGCCCAGACCCGTGGAACCCCATGAAGCTCAGAGTGGCTGCGCTCCAGAGATCGTGTGCCACTACAGCCGCCTTTGCGGCGGCGAGCGGCGCGGCAGGCGGCGCATGCGCGCCAAGCGGCTAACGGCGCGCGGCGCACCCACGCAGAGAGCGTGTGCCATCACAGCGGCCTCTGGGGCGGCGGGCGGCGCCGCAGGCCCGCATGCCGCGCCGGGCGGCAGGTCCGCGGGCAGCGGCCCGGGCGCTCTGCCCGGCAGCAGGCCCTGCAGCGGCGTGCTGAGGCGCGCCGGCGCCGCGCAGGGCGCCGCGGCGCGAGGTGGCGGAGCCGCGCGCGGCGTTCGGCCCGCCGGGCGGCAGCGGCGAGGAGAGCGTCAGCGTGGTGGCCGCGCCGCTGGCGGGCGCGGGGTTCCGCCTAAGCGACGTGGGCGGGCCGCGCGAGGCGGGCGCGCGCTTCCTGGCGACCGTGGTTGCGCCGCCGGGCTCGGGGCGCACCACCGAGTTGCTGGGCGCGATGGAGCGGTGCGCTCGCGCTGCCAGAATTGCATCCTGCATCGCCTGGCGTGCAGCCGAGTTTGCTGTGACGGAGGCGCTCTGCGCTCTGTACCTATTCAGTGGGCGCTCAGACAGCGCGCCTTCCCATGGCCCATGGCACGTTTATGTGGAGGGCAGGCGTACTGCTTGGCTCGATGTGCATACATGTGGCCTGAGCGAGCAGCCCTGCGCTGCTGGCTTGTGCGGCTTTCCGAGCCATGCGCGAGCATCCGCAGCCGCGCCGTCGGAGTAAGATGCTGTCAGGCTGAGAGCAGCAAGGCGCAGAGCGCGGCCGGCCTCTGCCGACGTGCCAAGCTCTCGTTTGCAAACGCTTGTCCTGAGCCTGCAGGCGCTTGCCATGTCACAGCCGTGCCGGAGCTGACTGAGCGGCCATACTGGTCGTCTCTTTTCTTACGCAGCAAGCCCGACGCACTGTCCACTATGCATGTGTCACTCGGCGCTCAGAGAAAAGTGCCGCACAGTAATGGAGTTGCATGGCAAGCACGCTGCGACTGACGCGGGGAGGGGCGACAGGCGAGACGAGGACGGCACGCAGTACTATGTCCTGGACTACACGGCCCGCGGCGCGACGTGGTTCCGGCACAACGTCTCCGTGTACGCCGCGCGGTGCGGCAGCAGTGCCGCTGCTCCCATGCTGAGCTGCTTCCATGAGGGCTGTGTGCTTGCATCGGTGCAGCGACGTGGCTCTGAAGTGCATGTGTCTGCATTCTGTGTTTTTACAGGGTGCAGGTCTTGCAAAACCTGGGTCGGAGCGCAAATCGCATGCAGGAAGGCTGGCACGCATGGCGGTGTAGCTGACCCACCCTCTGCGGCGCAGGGACGGGCGGCTGTACACCCTGAACGCGCAGTGCGGGCAGGCGCGGTGGTCGGAGCTGCGCGCGCAGCTGCGCGCGACCGCGGACTCCTTTCATGTGCGCGCTCCGGCGAGCAGGAGCTAGGTGGGCAGCTGACTTTGTGCGTCGGTCAAGAAATATCAATTTCAAATGAGTCAGGTAGGATAAATAGGGCATGCAGTAAGAAAGGGGTTTGCAGTACGCGTACGTGAAGCCGCAGACGCAGCCGTGTGAGGCAGCCGCATGCATATGAACAACGTGTGCTGTAGCTCACACTGACAAGGAGAGCTCAGCTCAAGGCAAAGTCCGATATCTCAGCGTCAGCTGCAACGGGAGCTCCTCGCTGCTGGGGGTGCTCAGTCCGGCCGAGGCGCTCTCTGACAGCATGCGACGCTGTTGAGGCGGCCGGGCGGGCCATGCCGCCCGCCGCCGTGCTGGTGGTAGCATTGCTGGTGGGGCTGTCCGTGCCATGCGGCGCGGTCAGCACGTTCACCGGCGAGGCCTTCGACTTTATGGGCGAGCCCGGGAGGTTCTACAGCTTGATAAACACGCCGGGAGTGCAGGTGCGGGCTTGCACGGCTGGATTCTTGCAAACATCTAGGCGGCAGTTGGGCCGTGAAATGCCCCAGTGTGGCAGAATTGCAGCCGTGCTCAAGCCGACCTGTGTTCGCAGGTCACTTCCAAGCACAAGGCCGGCGTCGGTGACTATACAAGTGCGCTGCCCGCCTGCTCTGCGTGCCGTTCACGACATGCTGACATGCTGACTCGCATTGGCGAAAAGACAGCGCGGTCGGACGGTACAGGCCAAAGCTGGTCTCTGAACGGACTCGTCTGCGCGCAGCGTCCCTAATTGAGTCCATCGGAGCAAAGTTTGGTGCCGTGGAGGTGGAAATCTCGGTCGGGGACGGTGACTCGCTTGTAGGTGAGCGCACCGCCTGTGAGCGCGGCGTGTCGCACATCTGGGCTGGCAGCGTGCACCCGAGCGCAGCACTGGCAGCCGAGTTTGCCTGGGAGCACGCAACCTTGCTGGACCTTGCCACAGGGTGCGTCTGGGCGCCCTTGTGGCGCTCGGCGGTGCGCTGACCCCACCCCCGCTGTGTGCTGCGCAGCCAAGGTCAACAACGTGACGCTGGTGATGCCGCCGAACAAGGTGGACACCAGCCTCAAGTTTGCGACCAGCGACAGCAGCCACCTGGTCCTGCGCTGGGAGCTGTTCCGCCCGCGCTACGGCAACACGGTGGAGCTGGTCACGGGTGAGCGCCTGCCCCATGACCGGCGCCTTGCTCGCTCGGCAGCTCTCTGTGTCCGGGGGCTGCGCTGGGCGTGAGCGGCCTGGTGGGCGCGCCTGCTGCACTTGCTTCCGCGGCCGCCCAAGCATAGCGCTCTCTTTGAGCCCTCATGCCAACATGTGCTGACGCTCTTTCCTGCGCGTGCGCAGACACGATGCAGCTGACCGTCTGGCTGGTGCCGGCCGGCACGGTGGACCGGCTGGGCTACAGCCAGCCCGCGTACCTGGACATCGGCAACAAGCTGCTGCAGGAGCCGGCTGACGACACAGCCATGCAGGCACGCGACCCAGAGCCAACGCCAAAGCGCGGCTGCTTGGTTCAAGGGACCGTGCAAGGGCCGATGCGCTGCTGACAGTGAGATATACCCACCTCCTTAGAGTCATCAGCCTGCAGGGACTTGGCTTGATCGCCTCTGTCAACTGCATATGTCATTGGACATATGCAGGGCATGAGCGCCTCAGTTCGTTAACGACGTTCACAAATCTGACGGCCCTGGCGCGCACGGTCTGTGCAGGGCTTGGTCGGCGAGACGTACCTGCGTGTGCGGTTGCTGCGGCTGCCGCCGAACACCGCGTTCAACCCGGCGCTCTACCTCAGCCCGGCGCACTTTTACGAGATGCGCGGCTTCTACCAGAGCGACCACTTCTACTTTTTGGACCACGCCGGGCACCGGTACTACCTGCCGCAGCGCCGCGTCGTGAAGCGGCGGCGCGCGAAGAAGTAGCGGCGGGCCGCGCGCGCGGTCCATAGTAGGAGTGTATTTCGGGCCCCCGGGGCAGCCCCGGCCGGCGGCAGGTGCAGCATCGTAGCTCAGGTCAAGGTTTATTCTGCATTTCGTTTATGGTAGCGCTCCTGCCCGACACTGGTTTGATTGGTCCGTAGCCTTGCTGCTGCGGCGCGGCATGCGGAGGGCGGCAGGCGTGCCTGCCCCATCCCCCTGTTTCATCTGGCCCTCCGCGGCCCGGGGGCTTGGGGACGATTCTGAGGTACTTCGGTTGGATCGAGGACGGCGTTTTATGTTGAGCAGGGTTTTTGTGGTCCTGACAGGGTCTCTTTATGGTCCGCAAGGGTTGAGGCACTGCCAGCGCCGCTGGTGTGATCGGGCGGGTTGATGCGTGTTTGGCGGGGTGCACCAGCACTTGTATTCGGGTCTGCGCTCCAACGCCCTCGTATGTATAATGACTCTGACAGCCTGTCCCGAGCTGAGGGACATGGCGCGCGCAGCCGCACCTACCTGCAACCGCAGCGCTGCTTGCCCCATGGGGCACGCAGGCTCTTTGGCAGGCTGTGACGGCGTGCTCCTGACCTGCGGCCAAGATCGGATGTAGGCTACCAGTGGTGGGGCGCGACCACGGGGCTTTGAAGCGCATGTCTAAGCGGCTGCACTGTGCACTTCAGCAGCCGCGCCAGTCGGCGTCTGTCTTTCATTAGCTAGGTCCGCCTGCGACATGATTTAATTGCTTTGTTGCTGTGGAGGGTCCCTGTCCTGTCCGGTTGGGCCTGATCTGGCCCCGCGAGGTCCATTTTCTGAGGTATGAACTGCGGCTTTCATGACAAGACCATGCGCTCGGTAGTGCGCATGCACTGCAGCCTGTAAGCAACCTGTAAGGCAATGGGCCACTGCACAGCCCAGTCCACATGCGTCATGGTTTGCTGTCACAGCGCTTTGCGCGGCGCATGCGGGCCTCACCGCGCGACCATGCGGGGCGCACAGACCCCCAGGACCTAGGCAGCCAGAATCCGGCCTCCCTGCCAGGGCATGGAAGCCTCGCATCCGCCCCGGCCTGCACACTTCAGTATCTGCAAACCCTGCAAACCCTACAGGCCCTACTCCTCCAGCATGTCCTCGATGCTCGTCTTGCCGGTCACCAGGTCGACGAGCGCCTCGCGCAGACCCGTAATGGCGGCCGCCGCGCTCAGCGGCGTCTCCCCCTGCTTGTCCTCCGCCTGCGCATGCGGACAAATGCAGAGACCAAACTGCTGGACAGTGTGAGCAGTCAGGGCAGGCGCGGGGTTTGCTACGGCAGCTCGCGCGGCATGAGCACCCCGGACCGCCACAGCACGAGGCCCTGGAGAGCGCCCCAACAGCGCCGGCGGCCGCGCCAGAGGCGCCGGCGCGCCGCGGGGCGCGCCTCGACATCGGCGCCCCTGGACGCCAGGAACAGCGCGGCGGGCCGGCTGGCCGCCGCGCAGGCAACAAACAGCGGCGACTGGCCCTGCCCCCGCCGCGCCGCGCGTGTCAGGCGCTGGGTACAATTCGTTTACTTTCCCTAGATTTCTACACATCCACTCCACCGCTCCATCAGCAACAGGCGGTCTGTGCCGGATGATGGGGCACCTGCCACGGCTGCATACTGCCTTCCTCTGCGCTTCACCACTACCTAGGCGGTCTCTTCTAGACGCCCGATTCACGCTCTCGGCTCGGCACTGCGGAAGTTCTAGGACGCCGCAGGCGCGAGGCCCCACTCACAGTGCGTTGGGGCTGCACCCTGCCTTGGCAACACCGGGCCTGCCCAGGCCACGCAGCCTGGCAGCAATGGTGCACGCCACCTGCTTCAGCTAGAGTCGTCGCCGTGCACGCACGCCTTTGCCTCTGGCCGGACGCTATGAGCACAGCCGCAGGTGGGACACCTGCTCGCCCCTCCAGATGCTGTGAGCACTGCCGCAGGTGGGGCACCCTGCTGTAAGCACTGCAGCGGGTGGGCCACCTGCTTGTCCTTGATGTCCAGCCGGGCGCGCCCCCGCTCCACCAGCTCGCGCACGGCGGCCGTCTTGCCGGCGCTGCAGGCCCTGTCGCAGGCCCTGCCCTGTCAGGCGCGGCGTCAGGCGGCGGATCGGGCACCGCGCTGTGCCACCTGTCTGAGTGGCCAGCACAAGCAGCACGTGCGGCGTCGCACCGCACCTGTGCAGGGGCGTGGCGCCCAGCTCGTCCCGCGCGTTCACGGCCGCGCCCTTTTGCAGCAGCAAGCTGATCATGCTGGGGCGCCCCTTGCTCGCCTGCACCGCATGCGTGCTGTCAGGGCACGCCCCGGGACTGGGTCGGTCTACTGCCAGCATGGCTTCGCTGCCAGTGGCATCTGAAGAGGGTGGTACACATCCATGACAGAGCACGGGTACAGAGCGTCCCCGGACAGTGTATGCGGAAGAGCCACCTGCTGTGGAGAGCGCTCGGAGGCGTGCTGGGGGGCGGCGCGTGAGCTGGGCGGGTTGCACTGGACCGAAAGTCAGGGGAATGAAGAGCTGCGGGCAGGCGGGGACGCACTGCATAGTGCAGCGCCGTCCTGCCGCTGGAGTTGGCGCTGTTGACGTCCGCTCCGGCGGACACTAGCGCTTCCACTATGCTGTCATGCCCGGCCGAGGCAGCAGACTGCACAGGCGTCCAGCCCTGCGCTTGCCAGGAGCAAAGCACGGTGTTTCATTGCCCGATACAAGTGCGTCACAGAAAGTGCGTGCTCCGCTGTGCGCGCCTCGTCATCCGCTCTGTTGACAGCTGCTGCGGAGCTGCTCTGCCTCAGGAACAGCTGCGTGATGGGCAGGTTGCCCGTCGCTGCAGCCGTGTGCAGCAGCGTCCTCTCGTCTGCGGCACAGAGCAAGTAATTACAGGCCACTTGTGTCAGTGCACGGCCCGTGGCGCAGTGTGCTGTTCGCAAGATAGATACATTTGTTACACTACGCAGCCCCAGCTAGGCTGATGAGCGTCGGCCCTTTGTAATCAGGTCATGGTGTCTCATGCACTCGCAAATGAAGCAGGCCACACCATACAGGTGGCACTCGCGAGCTCACCCTCGTCCACCTTGGAGGCCAGCTGCGCCACCTCGCCCTCCGGCAGCCTCTCCAGGCGCGCCAGGTCGCCCTGCCGCACAAGCTCAGCTGCCTGCTGCAACGTCACCATGCCGCACCGCTCGCCCCCAGCTGGCACCGCGAGGCTGCTCTCCACTTTCCTTCCTCGAGCACTGATGGGCACGTGCAGGGTCTGAAGACCTGGCATCAGCGCACGCCTGCTCTTGAGGGAGCAATACGAGCAGTCACTGCTCCTGCTAGTGCTGACGTGTAGCTGGCGTACAGAGCAACCTGAGATTGAAGCCCACAGCCTGTCCTTGGTTGGCCGCCGCGGCCCAGTCGAGCACCCAGTTGGGTGCCTGCCTTGTCCGCGTTAGTGCAGTGCTGCGGCGGGCGACTGCACAGACACGGACACCGATGAGCAGGCGCCGCTGTAAGCATGTGCTGCAGAGCGTGCTGCAGGACGACGCGCAGCCGCCCACGGCGGGCCAGAGCATCGTGCGCGCGGTCGGCAGCCGCGGCGGCAACCACGTGGAGGCATGGCCCTGCCTGCTCGCGCTCCAGTGTGTAGCACAGGACTGGCAGCCTCACTTAAGGCCTCTGGCGTGTGCGGCAAGCGCCCGCAGCGTGGAACTGAAGCGTGCGACTCAGTTGAGAGCGGAGTCACCCGCACGCCTGCCAGCCTGCCTGGACCAACAGAGCCTCACTCAGGATCGAGGCTTCCACGCCGGCGGGCCTCGACGGGTGCTGCGCCGCGCCGCAGGTGGAGTTCCCGGGCGGGCGCCGCACGCTGGCCATGCTGCCGGCGCGCTTCAACAAAAAGCTGTGGGTGCGGCGCGGCGGCTACCTGGTCGTGGAGGAGACATGCGCGTGTCCAGCAGGTCCGGGAGGGTGTGCATTTGCGCAACATGGTGGCCGACAGGCGGGAAGCACTAGTTGTCCGCCAATCAGCAGGTGCCTGTTCTGCTGCTCATCAGGCCTGCCTGTATTGGTCAGTACTATCGAGGGGAGTGCAACAGTTGCCCACTTGATAGTACTGAGTCACAGGACTATCTGAAGCCCTGCCTCTAACAGCGATAGGGTATTTTTCGTACATGCACCACACTGCGCTGCTTCTTCATTCTTACGGACGGGACCAACCAGTGCCAGTTTCCAAGCTGTTGTGCTGTCCATCAGCGCTGATGATGCAGCAGCACAGCTCCCGGTCCGCCACCTTGGTGCTCCTTTGTTGCTTTGCTGCCTGGAGCGCGCAACCTGCATCGGCGCAGCCTCTACAGCCTGGACAGCACGTGGCCAGTGCTCTAACAGAGGTCACAGGCACGCCCCGCTATGTGTCATCACTTGCTGCCCGCTGCACTGCAAGCCCAGTTGTGCTGCAAAGTTGCGCTTGGCTCTTGCGCTATCGCGGTTGTCAAAGAAGTTGTTTCGCAAGTGCTGCAGCGGTTCTGCGGTGAGGTGGCAGGCCGCGCGCTTCGATGTGTGTTGCAAGCTGCCACCTGGCAGTGTATCGCTGTGTTGCTGCTTGAGCCTGCAACAGCGAGGGACAGGCTCTTGCAGGCCTGCAGTGCCAAAGGCTTGGAGTCACGGCAGCCCGTGTGGCGCAGTCCTGCATGGCCGCCACCAGGCTCGTGTGGCAGCAGCGCTGTTCAGCTTCCCAGGCAGCTGCACTTGCTGGTATAACGAGTCGGGAGACAGGCGCAAGCCATCTCCGGCCGCGCCGGCAGGCGGCCTGCCCACCAGCGGCAGCTGCACATGCTGGGAAAATGAGGAAAAGTGCACAGGCGCAACCTGGCTCCGGCTGCGCCGGCAGGCGGCCTGCCGACCAGCGCCAACACGAGCGGCGCGCCCGTGGACGCGGGCGCGCTGCGCTTTGCGCACCCCGTGCGCCTGTTCCCGGGCCTGGTCTTCAAGGGCAACGGCGAGTGCAGCCCGCACTCCACGTACGACTATCTGTCCGCGCGCGTCGCCCTCGTGCCCACGCTGGAGCGCGAGGCGCCGATGCTGCGGGTGCGGCCGCTGCGGCCCTGCTCGCACGCCCTTCCTGCCCTTCGAGGGAGAGAGAAGCTGAACGAGCGTGCCACTGCCCGCGCTTGAGCGAGCGGCGCCCTGAGCAGTGCATGACCTATAGGTCCTTGCCAGTTCTTATAGGTCCTTGCCAGTTCTTGCTCAAGTCTGCCCTCGCCTTGGTGCGCGCGCCCGTGCGAGCGTGAGGGTTGGCCGCCAGCCGGACACGCGCCACATGCGACCTGAACGCGCCGAGGCACGCTGACGCCGCCGCTTCGCATGAGCAATATATTGCTGTTTCGCGCGGCAGGCGTACAAGCAGGCTCCGGACGCAGACTCACCGTCTAGCGTCACCTACTTCGACCTGCCGGTGAGCAGCCCGGTATTATGCAAGTACTGCATCCGTGAGCACTAGTGAGCTCTGTTGCTATGCGGCGATGTTCCAAAACCAGGCAGCCATGCCAGGCCATGCAGCCACACCAAGCGACTCTTGCTCAACTGCTTTTGCACAGACCTGCGCAGAGTCTGGTACTTGCGCGCAGCGCAGCCATGGCTCAGGCGCGCAGGCTTAGCGGCGCTGCGGCGGGCCTGACCGCGCGCGCGCCGCGCGCGCAGACGGGCACGATCGTGCAGGCCACGCTGGCGCAGAACTGGACCGAGCAGGCAATGACGTACACATACGCCTCGTTGCGGCCCAACACGGTCGATGCAGCGCCCTACGCCGCTGCGCTCGCCGGCCTGGCGGCCGTCGCGCGCGGCCTGGCGAGCGGGCGCGGCGCGCCCGCCAGTGGCGGCGGCGGCGCGCCCTCGTGCAACGCGCCGCTGCCCATGCTGAATGAGTGCGCCCCAGCCCGTATGTAGCTTGCGCTCCTGCACGTGGCGCCTGCCTCCCGTGTGGCGCTCATGCCTCTGGGCGCATCCCGCATGTGCTTACTGTATGCTCAGAATGTCGCTTGAGTGATTTTCAAGCTGTACGAAAGGCGTTGGCAGCTCCCCAGCGTCCCACGTCTGTGCGCACTCCCACCTGTCTGCGGTCGTCCAGGCCCTGTGTTCCCATCTGTCCTCTGTTTGCCAACCATCTACTACTTCCTGACACTCAAGGCGTCACGGGAGTGCTCATGCCCTGTGTGACCGCGGTGATGTCCGCATGTTCGTACTGGGGTGCCTGACCGGGCGGGATAGCTCACCCTCCCCTATCCTATCCCTATTCTGACCGGGCGGCGGCCGCGCGCAGGACCGCAGACTACCTGGAGTACGTGCAGGCGCAGCTGCCCAACGCGACGGCCGGCACCGACGGCCTGCGGCCGACTGAGGCGCGCGCGCCCAGCGGCTGCATCGTGGAGCTCAACACGTACTACAAGGGTGCGCGCGGCCATGTGCCCCGCAGACCAGTACTGTCGGCAGCACCATAGCATCCTTGCTGAGACCGCGGGGTCGGCGCGACACCGCAGTGTCCTCTGCCGCTCGTGCCTCTGCTGCTCCTGAGCCCTTGAGGCTCGCTGAACGCAGCCTTGCCCAGCTCAATGGCGTGCGCCAGGGCTACATGCTATATGGCTGTGTGGGAAGCCTCAAGCTAGAGTGGACTGACATGCGCCTGACTGCGCAGGTGACGCCGTGGGCGACATGGCGCTGAACGTGCGCACGTACGACGCCTGCTGCCAGCTGTGCAGGCGCGCGCCCCGTCTCGGGGAGCACCAGATTCTGGGCCCACCTCCGCACGGGCGTCTGTGCAAGCGCGCGGCACCAGTGCAGACCGGTCTGTGTTGGCTATCCAACCAACTTGCGTGCCAGTAAGAGCTGACTGTCATGCTTGTCTCCTACGATGTCCTGACACACCAAATCTGGACGGCCCGGGACGGCACAGACGCCTGCCTGAGCACGGCCGCCCTGACCGCGCCGTCGGCCGCCCCGCCGCAGGAGCCGCCAGGGCTGCAACGTCTTCGTGTGGTGCCCGCTGACGTCGGGGTGCTCAGCCGCGGGCGGCAGCAACGCCACCGCGCCCTTCCTCAGCTGCCAGCTGCAGCGGCAGGCCGGCCTGGGCGGCCAGCCGGGCGCGCAGCCGGCGGCCTGGCAGCGCGGCCCGCCCGCCAGCTTCGTGTCGGGTGCGCCGCCGGCCAGCGGCGCACGGTGGCTGCGGCGACTTGCCTGTGCCGCTCATGCATACAGCACCTTGGGTGTTTGGCAAAGGCTGCACCGTGTCGACGCAGCCAGCAAGCGAGACTTGTCCCGAACGGTATGGAGCACCACCCATAGCCAACTTGTTCAAGACGGCATGCTTTTGCATGAATTATGCAGCTCACCAGGGCACTCAAACCAGTTTCACGCTTACTGAGCACGCTCTTTGACATGCGCAGGGCGTATGGTCGTGGACGCGTGAAGCAGCGTTCCTGCCTATAGCTAAGTCACTTGTCTGCTTTCTGTGAGTGTTTTCTGCCTGCGCTTGTTCATCAAGTTTGCAAGTGCCAGTGTTTCCAGACAGGTATAGAAGAACAGAGCTGTAAACTTTTGCTGTAGATCATGTGTGAAAATTTGAGGTTTGAACTGCTGAGCAATTGTTGAGGCCATCATGTCACCCAGCATTTAGGGGCCCATAAGAGCCCCGGCAAGCAGCTATGCCAAATTGGCCTTGCCAATGTATGCAGCCGCTTTTCATAGCTCAGTGTGGAGACGTGCGCAGAGACTGCCTGGCCAGGCCCTTCAGCGCACGACATGCTGGAATGGGACTGCTGATACCTGCGCGCCCGCGAGCTGTCTGTCAGTGTGACAGCACGCTGCAGGATGAACTGCACAGGGCTCAGAACCAGCAGGTTCTCTGGCGCGCCTGCGCCAGACCGCTCGCCGCAGGTGCAGGATGGTGCATCGCGTGACTTGAGCATGGTAGTGCTCAATCGGGTGGCCCTACACACCGCACGGGCGGCTGACACGAGTCCAGGGCTTGCAGAGGAGTTGCATATTCTGTGACATCGTCGCAAAGGGAGGCTCCAAGCTGGTGTATGAGGCGCGCCTCGCCCTTGCGTCCACTGCAGCGTGTTTTACGGCAATCAACGCGAAGCAGGCACACTGAGGCCTGCAGCGCTGCGCGTGTGCAGCCAGGATGCCGCCCTGGGCCTGGTGGCTTTCAGGGATCACCGGCCTGCGGCCAGCGCCCACTTCCTCGTCATCCCCAAGGCGCACGTAGCGACGGTGTACGACCTGCGGGCCGGCCCTAAGGATGCCAGCCTCGGTGCTGGCCTGCCTCGTGCTCTGCTTCTCCAGCTCGTGGCCTGGCTTCCGGATGGCCAGACCGCCCCGCGCTCGTGCGCGCAGTCGAAGCCCTGCTGCGCACCGGGCGGGCGCTGCTGACGCAGCACGCGCCCGGCGCGCCCCAGAAGTTTGGCTTCCACTACCCGCCGTTCAACAGGTGCGGCCGGCCCCGCCGCTGCAGCCCCGCCCCCGCGCGCCGCACCGGGCTCACTCTACCTAGCCTGCGGCCTCCGCTGCAGATGTACTCGTGTGTGCCGTCGTCAGACACATGTGAGCACTTTCAAGCGAGTGATGAGCGTGAGCAGGATATAGGTTTGGGGCAGTGGTGGTGAAGCAGCGGGCGCATGCAAGCAACGGCATACCGTCCAGGCACACGCAGCAGCTCTTACAGACCATGGGGTGGTGGTGTGACGTTGTGGACATATTGTACAGTCACGATACGTGGCCCACAGGCTGAGGCACAGCGTGCCTTCAGCCGGGCGGGGTCCTGGGCTTCTTCTGGCCGCGCTGCAGGCGCTTCTTGCCTTCGGTGCCCACGCGCTGCGACTTCTGCG
>JAABUV010002702.1_pt1 | contig 23620 bp, 23 predicted proteins | sample 5559971 | NCBI WGS metagenome assembly JAABUV01 (sample SAMN10711881, study PRJNA513362) | rock metagenome | isolation source: Antarctica rocks | place: Antarctica: Victoria Land, Knobhead nord | collected 2015-12-19
TCAGATCATTTACGAATTCAATGTCAATCTCTTTCGTCGTTCTTGTTCTAGATATTTCGTCGAAGATGAAGTTTGACTGAATGCTTACAATCTCAGCATCGCTCGCTTTGCTGTCAAGTTAGATGATTATAATGTTGATTTCTTCAAGATCAAGCGTGTCTTCGAGAATAATTTTCTAATCATTGAGTTAGATCTTTCAATATTCATGAAGATTCACTCAGTCTTTCATGTCATTCTTCTGAATCATATCGCAAGTGATTTTCTCTCGAGTCAATGTCAGAAATCTCAAGAACTTGTTATTATCAAGAATGACGAAAGATTCTAATATGTAAACAGCATACTAAACTTCAAGCATGATAGATGCTATAATTCACTTCTGCTCAAGTATTACATCGATTGAGAAGATCACTTTTCTACTTGAGAGTCTTTCAATCTTCTGAATAATTATGAGCAAGCGCTCGATGAATATCATCTCGTCAATTCTGTCGTCGAAGAATCACATGTACTGTCGTGTGTGATGTCTCAATGTCAATGTCAAGAACTTTAAGTTCAATCTTCATCATCTCAACTCAGCTCAAATCTGACTCAGATCTTGTTTAGATCTGTTTCAGACATCTTGTTTAAATCTGACTCAGATGTGATTCAGATGTATTTCAGTCTCGACTGTGCATCATCACGTTAAAATGCGTCTTATCTCATCTTGTTTTACAGAAATTTTGCTCAGATTTGATTCAGATGTGACTCAGATCTATTTCAGTTTCATCTGTGCTTCATCATATTAAAATGCGTTCACATCAATTCTCATCTCATTTCAGTCTTCATCTTTGATTCTTTCTCATCTCATCTTGTTTCTTCTCATCATCTTGCAGAAGCTCAGTCTTGAAGAGAGAAGCTACTGTCATGATGTCAAATCATCAACTTAATTTAGAACATAAATTGTCAATGTTTTAGATAATCTCAATTCATTGAATCTGTTTTGCAGTTCAATGAATCAAGTCATCAATCTAGTCATCATCATTTTAATTTAGTTTCAGCAATTCTGTTTTGATCATCTCAGTCATGTGCACAAATCTTTGCAATCTTAAGTCAATAGAACTATTGTCTAGTCTTGATTCTGCTCGATTCATGTATATAGAAGTTGAGCTTTCGTTCTTTTCTTTCACTTTTTGTCTTTCGTTTTATACATTATCTGATGTATTGTCTTGTATCTAGATTTTATCAAAGTAATAATAATATCAGTCTTTTATATTGATAGTATCTCTAGTCTAGCTCAGTTTCTGACAAAGAGCTTGAACTCATCTTCTTTACTTGACATCAGATCATGTCAGAGACTAGACTGAACTAAAGATTCTATCAATATAAAGAATTGATTATTATATTACTTGAACTAGATATAGAACAATACATCAGATAATGTACAAGACGAAAGACAAAGAGCGAAAGAAAAGAACGAGAGTTCGACTTCTATATACATGAATCGAGCAGAATCAAGACTAGACAGTAGTTCTATTGACTTAAGATTGCAGAAGTTCGCGCACACGACTGAGATAATCAAAACAGAATTGCTGAGACTAGATTAAGATGATGATGACTAGATTGATGACTTGATTCATTGAACTGCGAAATAGATTCAATGAATCGAGATTATTTAAGATATCGACGATCTATGTTCTAAATTGAATTGATGATCTGACATCATGACAGATCATACATTTATCTACGTGAAAAATTGAGAGCTCATAAGAATAATCAGAATGCATCTTTACTATTGATCAACTAAGTATTGAATGATTGCAATTGCACGTTTATACTAACAATCAATTCAACGTCTATGTGACACAAGTCAAATCAAGAGAAGAAAAGAGTTATTCAATACAATCATACTTTATCTTCTCATCATGCACATCTTTCTTTCATCACACATTTCTCTGCTCAATGAATGACAATCATTAAGCAAGAGAACACAGTTTCTGCGTTACAATCATGAGCATCACGAATGCAAAGAAACATATTTCATCTTCAAATCAAGAATTGAATTAAAACATCATTGTATAGAATATCATCAATGAAGAGCAGAGTAAAGATGATGCATCATAATTAAATAGCACAGACACTCTCATCAAGAATTTACTCAAGCATCACACGTTGAATAAAAGTTATAAATTCATTACTAATAATATAGTGTTAATTTTATTGTTTCAATGACGTGAAGTCATCATGTAGTTGATGAGCAATTTTCTTTTTCAAAGAGTTTTGTTCATTCAATACACATAACATAGTTTTTCTCATGAGTTGAACTTAAATCAATGTTACAAGAATGTATGAATTCAAATCAAATCAAATATTAGTGAAAAGTATGGAAAGTAATTATTAATTTAATTGTTTTTTTAATTTAAATTATCACTAAATGTACATCTTTTTTTATTACATTGACGTTTCTTTTTACTACAATTATGTTCTTTTTTACTATATATATATTCTTTCAAATAAATTTAATAATTTAATAATTAAAATAATGTGATTGATAATAAGATTCATCTGTACATGATGTTGATTATGAATCTTTTGATTCTATTCTGTTTTGAATAGAAGTCAGAAGAGTCAAGAGATCTCAATTCAACGCAGTTTAAATGATGTTAAAATGTTGCATGATCAGAAAAGTCATTATGCAGAATTTTCACTCATGTGACAACATCTTTCTCTAACAGTCACAATCAATTTACGAAGAAGATTAATGACATGTCAATGTCAGTAAAAAATGAGAAGATACTACTAGTAGAATAGTTGACTCAGATGAAAAGTCTGAGAATCATGATTACAAGTAATCAAAGAATTTGCAACTCATCAATTGCATCGATATTGAAATGTCTTCATCACATTGATAATGTCATCAAGTAATTGATGAAAAGATATCAGATAGAATAAATGAATCAGATGATGAGTCTTGAGTTTATGATTACATATGCTTGAAGAAGTAGTGACTTGTTGATCACACTGATATATTGAGAAGACTTGAACTCATCTTTTTTACTTGATGTCAAGTCATACATCTATTTACATGAAAAATTGAGAGTGCATGAGAATGATTAAAATGCATCTTTACTATCAATCAGCTAAGCATTAAATGATTGTGATTGCACATTTATACTAACAATCTATTCAACATCTACGTGACATAAGTCAAATCAAAAGAAGAAAAGAATTATTCAATACAATCACATTCTATCTTTTCATCATGTGCATCTCTCTTTCATCACACATTTCTCTGCTCAATAAATGATAATCATTGAGCAAGAGAACACAGTTTCTGCATTACAATCATGAGCATCATGAATGCAAAGAAATGTCTTTCATCTTTGAATCAAGAATTGAATTGAAACATCGTTGTATAAACATTGTCAATGAAGAGTAGAGCAAAGACAATGTGTTATAATAAACAGCACAGACACTTGTAAGAGTTTACTCAAGCATCACGCGCTGAATAGAAGCTATAAATTCATTATTGATAACACAGTGTCAATTTTATTGTTTCAATGATGTGAAGTTGTTGTGTAGTTGACGAGCGATTTTCTTTCTCAGAAAATTTTGTTCATTTGATATACATAACATAGTTTTTCTCATGAGTTGAGTCTAAATCAATGTCACAAGAGTGTATGAATTCAAATCAAATCAAATCAAATCAAATCAAATCAAATCAAATTAAAATAATGTGATTAACAATAAAATTCATTTATACATGATGTTAATTATGAATCTTTTGATTTTATTCTGTGTTTGAATAGAAGTCAGAAGAGTCAAGAGATTTCAATTCAATGCAGTTTGAACAATGTTAAAACGTTACGTGATCAGAAAGATCATCATGCAGAGTTTTCACTTATGTGACAACACTCTTCTTTAACAGTCACAATTAATTTATGAAGAAGATTAATGACATGTCAATGTCAGTAAGAAATGAAAAGATACTACTAGTGAAAAAGATAATTTAGATGAAGAGTCTGTGAATTGTGATTACAAGTGATTGAAGAATTTGCAACTCATCAACTGCATTGATATGCTGAAATGTCTTCATCACATCAACAATGTCATCAAGTAATTGATGAAAAGATATCAGATAGAATAATCATTTCAGATGATGAGTCTGAGAATCGTGATTACAATGCTTGAAGAAGTAGTGACTCATTGATTACGCTGATATATTAAAGAGACTTGAACTCATCTTTTTTACTTGATGTCAAATCATACATCTATCTACATAAAAAATTGAGAGTTCATGAGAATGATTAGAACGCATTCTTTACTATTGATTAAAGTCATGCATTGAATGATTGCAATTGCACGTTTATACTAACAATCTATTCAACGTCTATGTGACACAAGTCAAATCAAGAGCAGAATAGAATTATTTAATACAATCATACTTTATCTTCTCATCATGCACATCTTTCTTTCATCACACATTTCTCTGCTCAATGAATGACAATCATTAAGCAAGAGAACACAGTTTCTGCGTTACAATCATGAGCATCACAAGTGCAAAGAAAATGTCTTTCATCTTCAAATTGAGAATCGAATTGAAACATCATTTGTATAGAATATTGTCAATGAAGAGCAGAGCAAAGATGATGCATCATAATCAAACAATACAGACACTCTCATCAAAAGTTTACTTGAGCATCACATGCTGAATAGAAGCTATAGATTCATTACTGATAATATAGTATCAATTTTATTGTTTTAACGACGTGAAGTCATCATGTAGTCGACGAGTGATTTTCTTTTTCAAAGAGTTTTGTTCATTCAATACACATAACATAGTTTTTCTCATGAGTTGAATCTAAATCAATATCACAAGAATGTATGAATTCAAATCAAATCAAATCAAATCAAATCAAAATAATGCATATATGTTCTTTCATCAATTAATTATTTTATCTATTTATTATTCATTTTATCTCATCATTATCATGAATCTTGCATCTTTTTTAATGAGTGAGCTTTATGTAAGTATTGAGAAGCTTATGATCATTGTCATTAATACATGAGCTGAAGCTCATGATTACATGCTGTGATGATCAAGTCTACTAGATGAATAGACGAAGTTTATAAGAATGATATGACAATGTAATATTTTAAACAGACACAGAATGAATATATATTATGATAGAGCTAATTATTAAGAAGCTCTCAATAACTCAAGAGAATCAATCAACTATAAAGAGTTTGTCAAGCATTGTCAAGTTGAGCACAACATAATTCATGACATATTAAGTCGAAGATATGACGTAGTCTAAATGATGTCTTGACAGAGTTATAGAGTTTCAGAGCTAACTCAGATCTGATCTTCAACTCAGTCTTTGACTTTAATCTTTGATTTAATCTTTATGTGTCAATTCATCATGACAATTGTTTTCTTTTTTAAGTGAGTTCATTCTTGATCTCAATAATCAATGTCTTGATTTATTTTAATAAATGATGATGTGTATTCATAATTTCGCTCTAGAAGCTCTCGATAAAAATCTTTAAATCTTCGTAAGAAAACAAGAAAAAGAGAAACTTTCGATTGAATGATGATTCATCTTCAATTATAATGCATGTAGATGACATTATAAATAGTATATGTGATGTGTAGTTAACGTAAATGATAGCATCAATCATGTGTAAATGATGCATAAACATTGATTGTCTTTTGATTAAATTGTGTTGTTGAGATGATAAAGCATAAACAAGAGTGAATAATAATCATTGTTTTGTTTATCACTCTTTTAGTTTTTCTCAATCTTCATCTTCTTCTCATTTCATCTTCATTCTGTATCAGAGTTCTTTTTCACAACTTTGATAAAGAATTGCTTGTACAGATAATTATATTAGTATTTACTTGAAAAAATTCTGTTTCAAGTATTGAAATGACACATGCTCAATTTATGATGATTTCAAAGATGTGAAAGATTGACAAAGCTGATGACAAAGTTGATGACAAAACTGATGACAAAGCTGATGATGTAAGCAAGATATGTGATGCTTATTCTGAATTTCTTTGATCGAGATTGTAATTTAACAATCATAGATTATTGCAAAAAAGTTTACTCTTCAACATCTTTGTGATCATGTAACATCATCTTTTATTTTGAAACTCATTACATCTGTTGATTCTGAAGATGATCTGAACGTCTCTGATAAAGAGATGAGCGATGAAATGAGTTCTGATGCTTTCTCAGCATCAGAGCTTTTGCTCAACTTGTCTTGAACTTCTAGCAATAGAAGAATGATAAGTCGAGTACTCAGCGTTTAAATGTTATTACTGATTCTTTTCAGCTTTCAGTTGTAAGAATTAGCGAAAGAAGTGTTGATGCTTCTGAAATATTGAACAAAGTAATGTGCATTAAATATGCATGTAGATTTCATGATGAAGAGACAGCGCAAAGTTGCGATATTAAGTTTCATGAAAAAGTGATGTATCAACGCTGCATCTGATGTGCAAAGAAAGATGTTTCATGCATTGTGATGAGTAAACTTACTCGATGCGCTCATTAAACACTTATGTTTGAATTCTTAAATTTCAAACGTATGCATTCAAACATTAAATGAGTCTTTTCAACTTGAGACAATATTTAAAACTGCATCAGAAGATGATGATGTGATCTTTATTGCAATCTTTACAATCAATCAGATGAAACTGAGAAAGAAGCTCATAATTGCAACGTGTGTGAAAGATCATTTAAACAACACATGCAAGTTTAAATCATTTGATGTACAGAAGCTGCAGCTGAAAGAAGCAATGACAATTAATGACATTGCTTGCAATGTGCTTAACGCGTTTTACTATTTTGTATGTTCTATCGCGTTTCAATATCGTTTGATCACAGTTTTATAACTGACATGATATATTTATAAATGAATCTGCTCGTTCTTGATTCACTCATCTCACATCTCAACATGAATCTCAAGATGAGTGAGAAAAAGAAGATTGTAATTACGTCTTCTGCAAAAGATAACTGATAAAGTTGATGTGATTATGCTGAGATTGCACTTTCGTGTTGAGCGCGTTTTGCATCTCTGCGCTTTTTTCTTCTGTCTGTGTTTTTTCTTTTGTTTGAGTGTTAATATCTTTAATGTGATCATCTCATTAAAGAATGAAAATCATCATAATACAGTAATTCTCTTTCTTTCTAATCATGAGTTTATGCTTGAAAGTGAATGACTATACTTTTTACTCACGTTTTAATCTTGTTTTGAAAGCTTCTTTAAGCTTCAAGACTTCTTTCATATCTTCGCTCAATATTCATTGATTATATTTCATGAGATACTTCTTTCATTGTATCTTATAATATAAGATTTTCTTTCTTTTTCGCTTTTGTAGAATCTTTTCTACTTCTCATTCTTGCTCATCATCAATAAGCTCAAGAGCAAGATACTTGAATATAGAATCATCGTTTTGCTTACAATTATACAATTTTAAGATGAATACATGAAAGACAGAATGAATTTTGTAGATAATTGAAAGACTCAGATGATACATCTGCTTGTTTATAGATTTTTGTATGAGAAAGAGCTTTAGCATCTTATTTGATAGCTTTTTGCTTAACTTCTTCTGCTTCAGATTTTTTGCTGATAACATGATTAAATCATCAACATTAAAGAACTTAAACTTATGTTTTCAATTATAGTACTTTGTTTGAGCATTGATTGCATTTTATCATCATTACGTCAACGTGTTTTGTACATCTTGCAGCATTTCAACGTGTTTTTTTGCTGCTGATACTTCTTCTTTCATAGCATCATTCTTGATGCATATATCAAAGATTGACTTATAATCATACATGACTTTAAAGAAACTACAGTTCAACGAAGAGTGCTTCATCTGATGATACATGAACTTGACTATAAGTAGAAGCATAACTCAGTCATCTTGCTTTTCTGAATAATATACTCATAGATAATGTTTCAGCATTTGATTTTATCATTCTGTCTGATTGTCTGATTGCAAATGAAAGATGATGCTTAGTCATCATTTCATCTTCGTGTGAAAACAGATCTTTGATTAGAACGCATTGATAAATAGACTATCTTTATCAATGATTATATCACTTGAAATCTCATATTTTAAAGCAATCTTCTCAAAGAACAACTCTGCTAACTCTATGACAGTCAGAGTTTTCTTCGAAAACAGATAATGCATCATCTTTATGTAGTGATTGACTATCATGAGAATCAAGTCATATACGACTTCTTTTCATTTACTAGACGACAGATCTGTTATAAAATTCATAGTGATTTTTTTTCAGAAATCTGTGAATTGAGATAATGATCTTAACTTGTCATATGATAGATGATGTTTCATCTTTACTCTCTGACAAATGTCACAAGTATCTATATACTCTTTGACATTCTTGATCATACTTTTTCAGTAATATTTATGATTTAATAGCTCGCTGATCTTGTCAGCATCAAAATGTCTCACTAACGAGTCATCATGATGACGTTTCAATAATTCTTCTCTGACAGAAAGATCTTCTGAAACATACCATGATTCATTGTATTCTATCATTTCTTGACTATTCAATGTTCAAGCTTCAACGTCACTCTTTCATATATTCATCATCTCATCTGCTCTTAATCATACAGCAAATTCATCTTCTTGCTATAAGATCTTGATGAGCTTAACTATGAATTTACTACTAAAGTTATATGTCATTTCATGAATTGTTAATACTCTGACAATTGCACATGAAACAAGTTGTTTGCAATCAACAGTTTCAGCAACAGAATTAAGCTGTTTCTCAGCTACGTTGTGATTTTTATGAGTCAACGTTTCAATGTCTGTGCTCTTTGAAGTTGTTGATTCAAGTTAAGAAATTCTATCTTTCAAGAAATGTACTTCATCTAGATGCGTTTCTTGCACTGTTAAAGTCATGACTTTCAGCAGCATACTTCTGACATGCATTGCTGAACATGTATTCATGTTTTCACTGACACTGTAAACAAACATCTTCTTGACTTCATTAATCACTCATGTACAGTAGATTTCATCTTGCGATCTGCTTTCAACATGTTTCGCTGAATATCTTCGTTCACTGACATTGTGAACAAATGTTTTCTCGACATCGTTAATCACTCATGTTTATCAGTGAGTTTCATCTTGCAATCTGCTTTCGACATGTTCTGCTGAATATCTGTTCATACTTATACTGTGAACGAACGTCTTCTCGACATCGTTAATCACTCATATACAGTATCATTCTCTGATCGCTACAAATATAAAGTTATTTAAGCTTTTTATTCTAGTCAGCTTTCGCTGCAAAATGAGCAGCAAATGATTCACAGAAATGTTCTCATTCTTATAGTCAAATCATCTTGATGATGCATTGATTGAGTTTGTCTTTTCTGATTTATGTGCTATTTCAAAGTTGCAGATCAACAATTTCATGATTCATCTGACTTGTCTTTCGTTTAGCTTTCAAACATTCATAAAACTCTTCAGATTATTATGATCAGTCAGAACTTCAACAGTATGATAATTGTCTTTCACATAGTGTCGTCAGTGTTTAAACATCGCTACTATGACTAGAAGTTTCTGATTATATGTTTCATAATTTCTTTCAACGTTTATCATCATTCTGAATCAGAATGCAATCAAATGTCACTGATCTTCGTCATCTGACTGAGACAAAATACTTGCGACTGCATAATTGAACATGTCAATCTCAATGCATATATGTCGCTCTGAGTCAAAGTGTCTTAGTATAAATGTTCTCATAAAAACGTCATGAAGCTGATTAAAAGCTTGTTTCGCTTCGTTCAATCATATGAATGAACTCATTTTTACATTTTTTACACTATTTCTCAGCAATTCTGTTAAAGACTCTGCTATCTAAGAGTAGTGATGTATAAAATGTTGATAGAAATTGATGAATCTCAGAAAAACTTGTATTTTTGAATACATCTTCGATCTGAGTCACGTTTTGATAATGTTTATTTTACTTAAGTTCATCAAAACATCTTTGATGAATATAATAAATTCTAGAAAGTTCACTTTAGTGATGAAGAATTCATACTTCTTCAAGCTAGCATATAGCTTGAACTTTCTTAATTTCTCGAGAATTTACTTCACGTAATCTACGTGATCAGTCTTCTCTATGAAGAAGATTAGAATGTCATTCAGATAAACAACATAAAAGTCATTTAAAAGCTTTGTCAAGATCTTATTAATATAAGTTTGAAAGATGATAAACGTGTTGATTAAATTAAATAATATGATCATATACTTGAAGTGATCATAACGAGTACGAAACATCGTCTTTCACTCGTTTTCACGTTGAATTCTGAAATGATGATAAATGTTCTTCAGATTTAACTTAATGAACTGCTTGACTTTTTTGAATCTGTCTAAAGTTTCACTAATTAAAGACAGTAAATGATGATTTTTGACAGTGATCTTATTCAGATCTTGATAATTCATGCATAAATAAAGACTATCATTCTTTTTAAGAATGAATAAAATAGACGCGTCAGTCGAGCTGATGAAGTGCTTAATTCATTCTTTCGCTAAGATATCATCTAAATACTGTCTCAGAGTTGCTAACTTTATGTTCGACAAATTATACAATGATTCATACAACAACTTTGCAGTGATTTCGATTGCATGATCATGATCTTCATGCAAAAGCAATTTGTCAACACTTTCTGTTAAGAATACATCTTTATATTCTTTCAATTCAACGAATAAAGTCTGCATTTCAAGCGCGTTTGTGATACAATTCATCACGTTATTCATTGCTTTCACTTGATGTTCAATGATTAACTTTTTGACAACGTTGATCATGATAAAAGCATACATAGTAAACTCATCTTGTAGAGCTTTTGCAAAATCTTCTGCAATGAATAACTTGAACGCATGCTTATTCATGTCAAAACATCATGTTCTTGCAATCATGTCTATTCAAATATGCTTGAATTGCATACTCAACATACTTAGAATCAAAAGAGATTCTTTCTTGTCAATAGCATAAAAGATACTTATATCTTTTTTCTCTATGCTTCAGCTGTCTCTCAATCAATAACACATCTTATAGACGTCATAACAATAGATACTCTGATCGTTCATTCGAATAAATCTTGAGAAATTAATGTTCAGCAATGACATATCTTGCTTGATGATGAAACGTTGACTAATCACGTTCATCTTGACGCTGATATTCATGTGAATCTTCATTTCTGTCTTTTGATCTTTCTGAATTACATGCTTTTTATATATAAAAGTCTTTACAAAGAGAATTTCTTTTTTTTTCTCAACAATTTGAAGTGTTCATTGAAAGCTTGTCTTTTTTCAAAATCTTGAAACGACTCATATGTAACATCGAATCGATGAATACTTGATTTGCATCAGATTTTTTTGATCTATTCTTGATCTTTTCATTTTTACAATTAGCAAAATAATGATTCTTTTGATTGCATATATAGCATGTTATGTTGAACAAATTCTTGCTATAATGTGACGAAGCATGTGAGCTTATCTTTGATGAAAAGTTGAGTTTAGTTGATCAATGAGATTTCTTTCGCTTTGAATGAGTCTTCGTGTTAACTTTATCTTGATTATGCAAGTTCTTATCTTGAGATCGTTTCAATGACTTGCAGAGTCTCAATCTCTGATCAAATAGCTGCTAGCTTCTGTTTCTTTTGCAGTTTATTACGTTGAAGCATTGCTCATGTTAGCTGTTCATCAATATTAAGAGAAAGTTCATTTTCTGCTTCTTCGCTTTCTGATTTCATTATGCAACGTTCATTTTCTGATATGATGTCTCGTAAGATCAAGATGTCATCGTTTCAACTCTGTTACAATTACGTTGCTGTTATCATGCTTGAATATTGAATCGTCACTTTTAAGAAAAGTTTGAAATAATTAAAACTGTGATGATTGAGTCTACTAAATGAATAGACGAGATCTATAAAAGTGATATGACAATGTAATATTCTAAACAGGCACAGAATGAATATATATTATAATAGAGCTAATTATTAAGAAGTTCTCGATAACTTGAGAGAATCAATCGACTATAGAGAGTTTGTTAAGCATTGTCAAGTTGAGCACGACATAACTCATGATATATTAAGTCGAAGATATGACGTAGTCTAAATGATGTCTTGACAGAGTCATAGAGTTTCAGAGTTAACTCAGATCTGATTTTTGACTCAGTCTCTGACTTAGTCTCTGATTTAATTTCTATGTGTCAATTCATCATGATACACGCTTAATATCAAATGCTTAAGCAAAAACAAGTAAGAAATTGATGATAAAATTTGATTAAAGTATGATAAAAATAATAAATGTATAAGTTCTGTTAAGTAAAAGAAATTATATGTTGATTTAAAACTCATTAAATACTTCTTCAAAGCAATAGTTGAATGATCATTTGATTAAATGAAATGATTGCTTAATATCAAAGACTGAACTAGAAACTATTAATATAAAAGAATGATATTATTATTACTACTCAAAATGATCACAGTCAACTTAAGTGACTTGATAAAATCTAGATATAAAATAATACATCAAATAATGTACAAGATGAAAGATAAAAAGCAAAAGAAAAGAATGAAAGTTCAATGTCATGATGTCAGATCATCAACTCAGTTTAAAACATAAATCATCAATATTTTAAATAATCTCAATTCATTGAATCTGTTTTGCAATTCAATGAATTAAGTCATCAATCTAGTCATCATCATTTTAATTTAGTTTCAGCAATTTTGTTTTAATCATCTCAGTTATGTGCATGAACTTCTGCAATCTTAAGTCAATAAAACTACTGTCTAGTCTTGATTCTGCTCAATTCATGTATATAAAAGTTGAGCTTTCATTCTTTTCTTTCATTCTTTGTCTTTCATCTTGTACATTATTTGATGTATTGTTTTGTATCTAGATTTTATCAAAGTAATAATAATATCAGTCTTTTATATTGATAGTATTTTTAGTTTAGCTCAGTTTCTGACATTATAAAAGATCTACACTTTCTGCAACATTTTCATACGTTGAAATCTCATTTAGTTATTCTTTCGCTCAAATAAAGTTGTTTCACAATTTCTTGATCAACGATGAGTATGCTGTTGAACAGTTTACTCAAAGTGTGATTGAAAATTCAGTTAAGATCTTTCGCATAATGCAAGAGCTTCAAAATCAAGTTTGATAACATGATGTTATCATTTAATTCTCATTCATTGTTTTCAGTTCTTCAATTTATATAGAATTAAATTCTCAGTCTTTCATGATGATAGCTCAGATCATTGCACAAATCTTGAACAATCAATTTTCTTTCATCATTTATTTCTCTGCAAACTTTGTTGCTGTCTTCATCACTTCTAGATTCAAGAAGCTTCTTGACATATTTGAATATGAAAGAAACAAAGATTGATTGAATGCATAAAAGCAAAGTCTGATACAATGCATGAACGTGAACGATGATCATTATTTCTCTCATTAAGTCAAGATCATTTATGTCGAGTCATGATTCATTATAAATAAGAAGATTCACAATCTAATGAATCAATATCAAGTCAATGATCTTTGTATCATTTTCATTTTTACAGATTGATAACATAAGTTGCATCACTGCTGCAACAATTCTTTCAAGACAGAAGATGTTCATTTATATTTTCGTGAAATTCTGAAGCAAAACATGAATAACTTTATTGATTATTACAATCTTTTCTATCAAAAGAAAGAATGTTCTTTGATGAAAGATTTTTCATTGATTGACTGTCTGAAGCGCAATGTCAATTATTTCACTTAAGTCATCATTTTCTTCTGATGAAATCTTGATAAAACTCAATCATTCATCTTTCATCAATGAGTTCAAGCATTCTCTGACATTAATGAAGAGTTTCAGCAGCTTAAGCATCATCAATCTCACTTTATCTTCATCATCATTTCATTCATCAAAGTCAAGAGCATCTTTGCATTAACTAGTAACTCTTTGAATTCAAAGATCATCATCTTTGTGACTGTTGTTTCAACAGTATCTTCGTCTTTTTCTTTCTTATTTCTTAATGAATCAATGAATCTAAACTTTATCATTATCATCATTCAAGATGAGACTCTGATCATTTCTGAGATCAAGAAAATCTGCAACAAGTGAAAGCTGTACTACTACTGCAAGTTGCAACATTCAAGCAAAATTACTAAAAAATGCTCAAATAAAAAGCTCTTCACTCTGCGTATCATAAACATTTATGACAATGACGTTGTCAATATAAATGAAGAAGTCTCACTGTTCACAAGAAAAGTTTAGTTTCTAAGCTAAGTTACGCTTAAAGATCTGTATATATATCATTTTGTTTACTAGTCTCAATCTTTTCACTCTCACTTCAATCATATAGAAAGTTTTCTGCTAAATCTGTCTTGAAACTTTTTGAATTCAATTCAACATTTAAAAATAATCACATGATAGTATTCTGTATTTTACGTTAAGCTCAATCTAAAGTTTTTGCTTTCACTTTGATTGATAATAAAGTCTTTACTTATGTTTTTATGAATAAATTCTTCACGTAACAACATCATTTTTTCTTGCATCAATTAACTTATTCTTGCAAACTTTAAGAATTTGATGATTAAGTCACTTTCATCAATGACATTACTTATGTTATCAAAATCACAATGATTCTCAATGAATACATCAAAAAACTATTCTTTTATGTCATTGAATTAAATCAGTATCTCATCATCATGAGTTTATCATGACTTCATCATCACGTTATTGATGTCAATTTTGAGCACAATATTCTCATTTTATCTTTCTTCTTCTGTTTTAATCATTATTATCAATCTCTTATCAAGATCTATGATTTTAATCAACAAGAAGAAAATTTCTCGCTTAAAGTTAACAAAGTAACTTTTCTTCAGTCTTGTTCTCAATTTACTCACAAGAAGTAACTCAGTTCACGAATCATTCACAAGAAGCAATTCAGTTTACAGATTATTCACAAGAAGTAATTCAGTTTACTGATCATTCACAAGAAGCAATTCAGCATTCAGTTTGCTTGCAAGAAGTAATTTAGTTTTTCATTCACTTAAAAGAAGCAACTCAGTTTTCAGTTCACTCACAAGAAGCATTTCAATTCTCAATTCGCTTGCAAAAAGTAATTTAGTTTTTCATCTGCTCACAAGAAGCAATATAAACTTTCGTTCGTTCATGAAAAGTCAACTAATACTCAGCTCATTCACAAGAAACAAATCTTGTTCAATCTTGTTTCTCATCTGAAACAAGAAGCTTCTAGTTGTATTCTTCAAGTCATTCAAAAAGAATACTCATCAAAAATTAAGTGTCAAAGTTCTTTTCTTTTTAGAACTTCTGTTATTCTTTAAGCAGATCAATTTGATCAATCTTTTATACAACTTGACATAGTTGAGTTGAAAGCTCGAAGCTTTGATCATGCTACTCATGTCAAAAACATTGAAGTGTTTAATGTTATTTTAAAGAAAATCAATGTTTTCTTGAATCTTGAGTCAATCTCATCTTCTAGTTTAAACTCTGATGAGTCAAAATCGCGTCATGCAACTTTGACTGTCTGTTCAAAGAACAGCTTAACTTTTGCTCAGTTCTCATCTCGCTCTCAAGACAGTACATATGATAAGAATCATCGTCTGAATCTTCATCAAATGAAAAAGAAATTTCATTTAACTGCATTCACGACACAAGAAGATCTTGAAGTTTATTCACAAAGTAAGAACGTCGATTCAGTCACAATTTTATCATTCAAATATTTCAAGTTTTTAAATGTTTTCTTCAAGAAGAATGTTGATATTTTATCTTTGCATCAAGCTCATGATCATGTTATACATCTTAAAAAAGATGCTCAATTCTCAATCTTCGCTTTGTATGACATGAGTTGTGATGAAATTCTAGAACTTCGTCGTTATTTGAATAAGAATTTAAGCAAAGATTTCATTTAAGTCAGTCACTTTCAGATGATCATCTCTGTTCTCTTCATCAAGAAACTTAAAGAAAAACTTCATTTCTGCGTGAACTATTGAGATCCGAATGCTATCACAGTCAAGAATCGATATTCTTTGTCTTTGATCTCAGAAACACTGAATTATTTAAGTCAAGCTAAAATCTTTATCAAGCTGAATATCATTTCTGCATTCAATTGACTTCAAATCAAAGAAGAAGATGAAGCTTTCATCATTTTTTACACTTGATTTGAATTATTCAAGTATCTAATCATGCTCTTCAATTTATGTAATGAGTTTGTCTCATTTCAAAAGTACATTAACAATACTTTTTGTGAACATTTAAATAAGTTTTGTACAGTTTATCTGAATGACATCTTGATTTATTTTGACAATGAACTTGAGCATGAGATTTATATCAAGCTCATTCTGCGAAAGCTGCAAGAAGCAAATCTTCAGATGAATATAATCAAATGTAAGTTTCATGTCACTCAAGTTTCATATTTAGAATTGATAATCATCATTAAAAAGATTAAGATGAATTTTTTTAAAATAAACATCATTGTCAACTGACTCATCTTGATCAATGTTAAAGACGTTTAAAGTTTTCTAGATTTCGCGAACTTTTATAAAAGATTCATCTATGACTATAGTAGAATAATTATCTCGCTCACTCATCTCATCAGAAAAGATGTACTCTTTGTCTGATTTTAGAAATGTCAGATTGCATTCAACATTCTTAAGAAAGTCTTCACTTTCAAGATTATTCTTCGACACTATAATTCAGATGACAAGATTGTGATAGAAATTGATGCTTCAAACTATGTGTTCAAAAACATTCTTTCTCAGTACAATGAGAATGAGATTTTTCATTCAGTTACTTACTTTTCAAAAAAGCATAATTCAGTCAAGTGTAACTATGAGATTTATGATAAAGAACTTATGATCATTGTTTGCATTTTCAAGAAATGATGATCAAAGTTTGAAGACTTTATCTATTCTATCAAGATGATCACAAATCACAAAAATCTTGAGTATTTTATATCAACTAAGCAGTTGAGTCATTGTCAAGCTTGTTGAAGTGAGTTTCTGTCTAGATTCAACTATCACATCGCTTATTATTTCAACAAGATCAATGATAAGTTAAATGCTTTGACATGTCACTCAGAAGATCTCTTTAAAGAGAGAAATACATTTGATTCTTGACATCAATATCAACATCAAACAATTCTGAAAACTCATATTTTAAATCTTAATATTGTTGAGAATCTCGCTTTTGACATCTTCAACATCAAAGTTATGAAGCTTCAATTACAAATCATTGCTTTAGATTCAGTTCAGTTACATCTGTTTTCAATTATTTCAGCACTTTCACAAATTTTAGCTTTCATGAATCTAGAAATCAAAGAATTCAACATTGAAAACATCAAGTCTCAGTTAGATCAAAACACTCTGAATCTTGATGAAGATTTTGCTGACACTTTCACTCAAACATTGTGAAAGCAAATCAAAATCAATGACAAATTTGCAATTCAGATAATTGAAGCACTTTGCAATGAAGCATGATATCACAACAAGATTTCTCTAATTAAGTGTGAAGAACATGAGAATCATTTGTACTTTCAAGAAAGAAAGTATGTGCTCAACTCAGATAAACTACATCTTCATATCATTCAGCTCGCTCATGATAATATCATCAATGATCACTCAGAAAGAGCAAAAAGCTATGAACTGATCAGTCAAGTCTACTGATGATCAAACATTTATAAGTATGTTTAATGCTTGATATGAAACTTAAACTGATCATCAAGTTGAGTTTTGAATTGACATTTTGAACTTGAATCGAGATTGAGTCGAATTACTCACATTTTCAACTTGATTCAAGTCGAATTGCTCATATTTTCAACTTGACGCGACTCGACTCGACTGAGAATTGAGTCAACTCAACTCAACTCATCAAGAACTCAAGCTTGACATCAAGAAAGCTAAATATAGAAAAAATTTCAATTTTTAACTTTTGCATTATCTTTTTGCATTATCTTTTAATAGAAAGTCATAAAGAGAAACATGAAGATCATTTGATAAAAAGTCATAAAGAGAAACATGAAGATTATTTGATAGAAAGTCATAAAGAGAAACATGAAGATTGTTTGATAGAGAGTCATGATGAGAAACATGAAGAGAAACATGAAGAAAAAACATGAAGATTGTTTGACTTTGATAGAAAGTCATGACGAAAAAACATGATAGAAAGTCATGAAGAGAATCATAAAGACTGTTCAATCAAGTTATTTACATCTATTTAATATTTTGTCGAGTCAAATTGAGTTTTCAAGTCGAGTTATTAAGTCAAGCTTCTTAACTCGATTTGAATGCTTGAGTTCAACTTCTCAACTCAACTTGACACTTTTTCAAAAAAAAATCAATTCAACTTGACACTTTTCAAGTTGAATACTCAATTCGAACTCAAGTACTCGACTTGACGCGATCAGTCTAATGAAACAGTCACGTGTGCATACATTTCAAGCTCTTTAAACAATGAACTCAAGAATGATTGCATCTTCTTTCAATTTTCAAACATCATTGACGTGATATTTTCATGAACTATGTAAATTCTTTATCGCTCAGTATCTTCATAAATATTACATATAGATATGTTCTAGTCTTTGTTGATCATCTTATCATAATGAGACATTTAGTTCTCATCACTTCTATGAAAGTTGAAGAAGCTATCAACTGCTTCTATGCTCATGTTTGAAAATATCATGATTTACTCAAGTTCTTCATGTCTGATTGAGATACACAATTCATCTTCAATGTCTGAAAGCATATGTGTAAAATGTTGAAGATAAATGCTAAGTTATCAATGATATATCACTCTGAGATCAATGATCAAATTGAGAAAGTCAATGCTGTCATGAAACATTATCTTTGAATCTTCGTCAACTACATGCAGAATGATTGAGCTAAGTGACTTTCTGAAGTTAAATTCATCGTCAATAACACATCATCATCAATTACTTTAACATCATTCTTCTTGATCAATTCGAATCAGAACTTATGTTTAAACTTTAAGTTTTCTGAATCTTTGCTTGAGAATCTTATGTTTCAAGCTTGAGACAAGTTAATCAATGTCAAAGAGTTCATCAAGAAGATAAAGAAACTAACTGAACATCTACATGATGAAATGCTTATAGCTCAGATCATTTACGAATTCAATGTCAATCTCTTTTGTTGTTCTTGTTTTAAATACTTCATTGAAGAAGACTTACTCATCATTTTACATGCTCATCATTGTACTCATTATTTTACATGCTCATTTATTTACATGTTCAACTATTAAACTTTTCATTAAACACTTTACTAAATTCTCTATCAAATTTTCTATCAAACGTTATTGTTACTTTCATGATTAGTAATCTTCGCTTTCAGTTGAAGATCAATGATAGAAAATTCGAAAAATTCAGAATTTTTACTTCTTTTTACTTCTTTCTTTTATAGTTTCTACTTTTTATTTCATATGAAATAATGTTAATAAATTGATTGCATTGAGTCAAGTACTTAAGTTCAAGTTGAGTTAAATTTTTTTGAAAAAAGTGTTGAGTTGAATTAAGAAGTTGAACTTAAGAATTCAAATTGAGTTGAAAAGCTTAATTTAACAACTTAATTTGAAAACTTGACTTAATTTAACAAAATATTAAATAGATGTAAATAGCTTAATTAAACAATCTTCATCATGAAGACTTCATGATTTTCATCATGACTTTTTATTGAACATGCTTTAAAATAATGTAAAAAGATAATGTTTTTTGAATTTATAAAATTATGAATTATGATTAGAACTTAGAAAGTAAGATAAATGCTGTTCGCTAGTTGAACAGCTTTATTATTTTCTTTTCACTTTCATTATTCTTTTTCTTCTTACTACTGATAATTTCATATTCATCATGTTATAATTTCTTCTTATTCTTCTTTACTTTATAACACATCTTTGCATCATCATTTTCTACTGTGATGAAATTATTTAAATTAAAATTTATTGCATATATTAAATTCTGAATTTCTCATTCTTTAATAATTGAGAAAGTGACAAATTGTGTTGTAAAATTCTGAAAAGCTGTCATAAAATTAGTATCATCAGTTTGCTTTAACTTCTTCAAATTATCATGATGAAGAATTCTTTATTGAATTAAGTGAATTATAAAGATCATGAATTTTAATATTTCTTTGCTTATGTTCAACTCATTTGTTGTTGTTTTTTAAAATTGATATTAGTTTCTACAACTAAAAGATAATGCATATGATTTGATTTGATTTGATTTGATTTGAATTCATACATTCTTATAACATTGATTTAGACTCAACTTATGAGAGAAACTATGCTATGTATATTGAATGAACAAAACTCTTTGAGAAAGAAAATTACTCGTCAACTACACAATGACTTCACGTCATCAAAACAATAAAATTGACACTATGTTATCAGTAATGAATCTATAGCTTCTATTTAGCGTATGACGCTCAAGTAAACTTTTGATGAAAGTGTCTGTGCTGTTTGATTATGATGCATTATTTTTGCTTTGCTCTTCATTGATGATATTCTATATAAATGATGTTTTGATTCAATTCTTGATTTGAAGATAAAAGATGATTTCTTTGCACTCATGATGCTTATAATTGTAATGTCGAAAACTGTGTTCTTTTGCTTAATGATTGTCATTCATTGAGCAGAGAAATATATGATGAAAGAGAGATGCATATGATGAGAAGATAAAGTGCAATTGTATTAAATAATTCTATTTTGCTCTTAATTTGACTTATGTCACGTAGATGTTAAATAAATGTGCAATTGCAATCATTCAATGTATGACTCTGATCAATAGTAGAGAATGCGTTCTGATCATTTTCATGAACTCTCAATTTTTCATGTAGACAAATACATGACTTAATGTCAAGTAAAGAAAATGAGTTTAAGCTCTCTTAATATATCAGCGTGATCAATGAGTCATTACTTCTTCAAGCACTGTAATCATGATTCTTAAACTCATCATGTAAAATAACTATTTTATCTGATATCTTTTTATCAATTACTCAATGACACTGTGAATGTGATAAAGACGTTTCAATATTAATGCAGTTAATGAGTTGTAAATTCTGTAATCACTTGTAATCTATGAGACGACGAGATCTCTTTACGTGAAACTGCGTAGTAGAAGATAATAAGGTAGCACTCTATTGATGATAGAACTAATTGCTAAGAAACGAAAGTGAGAGCTCGCAAAGTTTTCATCTTCTGTCAAGTCGCTATCTCTATTCACTCGTTAATCTCTTCGATCTAATCTCGCGAGCTAGTCTCGCAGACACGCATCGTTCATAGTCGATGAGATGCGTTCTCACAACTGCATTCTTTCTTAAAGACTCGATCTCTGAGTCTTCATAGCATCGTATTGTCTTTCTGTAGCTGATAGCGTAGTCATGACTTCTTCAGCGCTTTAGCATCTGTGTAGAAGTGTCGTGAGCTGACTGTGCTAATAAGCATAAACAGAGCTAGTGCGAGATTGTTGATATCAACTCTTCAGCTTTGCTTTCTTTCTCTTTTTCTTTTCTTCTTGCCTCATCTTGTTACGAGCGTATCAAGACTGAACAAGGCTGAAGCTCTAATCAATTCGCATCAGGTTTGACTCAGATATGACTCAGATATGACTCAACACTCTTTTTCTTCCTCAACATTCTTTTCTTTCATCAACATCTTGTTCATCTACATCACATTCTTCTCGTGTCACAAACACATTCCTTTAAGGCCTAGCGCAGTCTCTGAACATTACATAAATAGAAGCTTTTGTATCAATCTTCTTCTGTATTCTTAATATTCAGTTATAGCTATTTCTAAAGATCAAGCACTATTAACTCTGATCTTCATTGATTGTATCATTTAAGCACGATTCTGACATTATATTAAGAATTCGTTAATCACATGATATTGATCTCATTACTCATTCAACATACTCGTCTAGACAGAACGAGTTTAAAGAAATTCATTTACCTGATGATCAATGATAATCAAAAGATAGAACAACACTAGAGAGTTGAATAGAATCAACGATGAGACTGTTTGAATTGCTAGACTACTTACTGCTCATTAAGTATGCAAAGTTCACTTGATTACGAGAATCATGATAAAGAATCTTCGTGAATTGCTCAAGAATCAAATCAATCGATAGATTCAATGATAAAGAATCTTTGTTGTTTGCTAGAGAATCAATCAAATCAATCAACAAACAAATCTCATCTTCTTTGTTGAAGATTAAACATTATTCTATACATTTTTCTTCTTCAATCATCAAGCATCATCATTCGTTCGATTCTCTTTCAAACAAATCTCATCATGTTTAGTCATTCATTTATTGAAAAGTGTTTCAAAGAATTTCAAAATCGTTTCTCTCAAATCTCTGATGCTGATTCAATGAAATCATCAAGTGTTGCATCATTCATTCATGAAAATGACGAGTCATTCGCTGAAACAATAATACTTCTCATGTTCTACAAAATTTAAAAGGCTTGAAGTCTAGCTCTTGATGAGAAAACAGATTGACTCTACGAGTTAAATAAACAACAAGAAGACGAAATCAAAGAGTTGAAGACTAGACTTCAAGCTAAAGAAAACACTTCTTCTAATTTCATCTACTCTGAGCGTTCTAGATCTCAAAAAATACCTGATTCTTCGCTGTTTACTGATGAAAAGAATTCTACTTGAAAGAACTGATACGAAAAAATTCAGGATAAACTAGAGATCAACGCCGATCTCTTTTCTAATGAACAAGTCAAATTGAGCTATATACATTCTAGATTATTCGATGACGCAGCTGAGATCACTCAAGCTAGACGCGAACGTGACTGTGTCAATTTCTATAAGATCGTCGACGATCTTTTGAAAGAGCTAGCTCAGTTGTTCGATGATTCGAATAAGAAAGTCAACTTTCGTAGAAAATACTACAACTTGGTTCAAGAATTCAAGAAATTCAATGAATTCTATACTCAGTTTCAACGTCTATCTTTCTATCTAGACTATCACGAGAAGCAACTGATCGCTGATCTGAAAGATAAAATACATCTTCGTTTTCGATTCGTTTGAGTAGATCAACTAGTTCAATCTGGTTTTCTAAAAGAAATTCGTTTCTATCTGATTCATTTGAATAATGATCAGCGAGTCATTCGAGAGATCAAGAACAAGATCAAACGCGTCGACGATCTTTCTAAGACTATCTTTCATAGAGCGACTGTTGTCACTCAGTCAGTCGATCACCCGAAGCCTGACCAGCTAAAGTCGCGCGGCGCGGTTTTAACTAGCGTCAAAGAAGCAGACATTTTAGTCGAAAGCTGTTTCATATGTCATAAATCAGGCCATAGCTCTAAAGAGTGCTTCGATCGACCTACTAGAATCAATGCAGTGAACAATGAATATGATCGCTTCGATTTCGATTCGAATTTCGATTCAAAAAACTAGTCATCTCTTCAAAAGTCATCAAAGAAATAGAGATTATATCTTTGTACAAACTAGACGAAATTCTACCGGAAGAAAATTACTTTGAAAAGTCGTTTCTAATTGACGCTCATCTCATCTCTCAGAATCGATCTTTCAGTCTTCGTTCTCTAATAGACAGTGATTCAGTCGTCTAC
>JAABUV010002704.1_pt1 | contig 23607 bp, 42 predicted proteins | sample 5559971 | NCBI WGS metagenome assembly JAABUV01 (sample SAMN10711881, study PRJNA513362) | rock metagenome | isolation source: Antarctica rocks | place: Antarctica: Victoria Land, Knobhead nord | collected 2015-12-19
TCCCGCTACCAGCGGCAGCCTGGTTACCTAGCAACACCAGCGCAAGCGTCAAAATGGCTGCGGAGCGGCTATCGGGGCTGATATTGGCGATGTCGCGCTCGTGTGCGGTTCTCAAAAACCCCCCTCTTGCAGTGCCTCGAGCATGCCTCACACAACAATTGCATTTGAACCAAGTTTTGCAGTGCGCATGTGCTCCAGCAGCATGCATGTAGTAATATGAGGCCTAGATAGGCATAGCTGGGTCAGAGCCAGCTCGCTCAGAGCTTTTCGATGAACAGTGTACGTTCAGGAGGCTGATCAAAGCTCTTACCAGTGTAGCTCGGCGACGTTCACATTCTCACAGAGCACAGAAGTATATGGGAGAGCTCAATATACTTCAGCAGAGCGCAGACTCACCAGCTTCCTGCCCTCACCCAGTGCAACCAAGCAACGATGCAACATGCTATGGCCTGCGGATACTTGGTAGCGCAGGAGACAGCATGAAGCGGGGCCACCGGCCCACCGCCATCCGCCCGGCGCTGCTTCGCTGAGCCTGTGTTGCAAGCCAGCAGCATGAACCAGTACCAGTACGGCCCGCCTGGCCGCGTGCTATTGCTGCGAGCGCTTCCGGTCCGCATGTATATTATCAAGATGTGCACGGCGCACAACTCTGACAGCACAGACCGGGCTGCGCGCGGCAGCATCTACGACCCCATCGCTCGGGGCAAGCACTCCACGGTGTACAAGGGCCGCAAGAAGCAGAGCATCATGTACTTTGCAATCAAGAGCGTGGACAAGTGCCAGAAGCCGCGCGTGCTGCAGGAGGTGCGCCTGCTGCCGTGGCGCCCCGCCAACAGCATACGGCCAGGCGTGGCCGACCGACCGAGCGCTGCGCTTGCAGGTCCGCACGCTGCACACCTTGGATCACGCCAACATCCTCAAGTTCTATGCCTGGTGTGCGCCCCGCCCGCCGCTGCAGCGCCTCTGTCGACACGCGCCTCGTGCGCGTGAGCGCGCCCCGCGCCCACGCGCGCAGGTACGAGACCAAGAACCACCTGTGGCTCATCCTGGAGTACTGCGTCGGCGGCGACCTGATGGCGCTGCTCAAGCAGGACCTGGCGCTGCCGGAGGCCAGCGTGCACGACTTTGCGCGCGACGCGGCGCTCGCGCTGCAGTACGTGCACGCGCACGGCGTCGTGCACGCCGACCTCAAGCCCAGCAACCTGCTGCTGGACGAGAACGGGCGCGCCAAGCTGGGCGGCTTCGGCCTGTCGCGCCGCCTGGGCGACCTGGCGCGCGGCGACCCCGCGGATGCGCAGCCGGTGCCCGCCCCGCCGCCTGCTCCCGGGCACCGGACGGGAGACGCACCACACCCAGCTAATTGAGCTGGGGCATGGCCGACAACCTGATCTCTTGTCTCGAGTAAGATCTCAGAGAGGGTACCGCTGCAGATGTGAATAGCATGAAACAACAGACAATAGAGCATGTTCTGGAAACCCTTTCCACTGTGTGTTTTGAATACCCATTTTTCGGCGCGCAGGCCACGCCGACGTACATGGCGCCAGAGCTCTTCCGGCCAGGCGGCGTGCACAGCAGCGCGAGCGACCTCTGGGCGCTCGGCTGCGTGCTGCACGAGTGCGCGGCCGGGCGGCCGCCGTTCCTGTCGCCCTCCTTCGCGCGGCTCGCGCACCTCGTGCTGCACGCCGAGCCCTCGCCGCTGCCGGCGGGCGCGCCCACGCCCTGCGCCTGCGCTCGAGGGCCCTGCCTGCGCTGCACAAGCTTGCCCACGAAGAGCTGAAGCCTTGTTTATTGACTCGCCGTGCATGACACAGCTGCGGGCTGGACGAGTCGTGCATGCATGAGCACTTACCTAATGATAGCGTACATGCATGAGGGCTGTCATGTGAGACGCGCGCGACGCGTCGCCCGCCTGTGCCACGCCAGCAGAGAGCCGGGCCGTCGTGAGTGCAGCCCGCACGCTTGCCAGCCGTCACATGCATCTGAGTGCAGCATGCGCGCTTACCTGCCGTTACATGCATCTTAGTACAGCCCGCACGCTGGCCAGCCGCCGTGCGCGCGCGCAGGCGTGTCGCCCGAGTTCAGCGACCTCATCGGCCGGCTGCTGGACAAGGACCCGGGCCGCCGCATCGGCTGGGCGGCGCTGCCTGAGCACCCGTTCTGGCAGGCGCCGCTGCCGCTGCGCGCGATGCCGCCCGAGCCGCGCCTGGCCGCGTACCTGGCGTCGCAGCGCGCGGCCGCGGCCGCGGCGCCCGCGCCCGCGGCGGCCCAGCGCGCCCAGGTGCTCGCGCAGCGCCAGCTCGCCAGCATTCGGGGCATGCTGGTGCTTGCGCAGTGCAAGGGTAAGGGCTCCCAGGTGCGCACGCAGCGCGAGGGTTAGGGCATGCAAGTGCTCGTGCAGTGTGAGGGTTGGGGCATACAGGCGCTTGAGCAGCACGCCGGCGAGAGCGTAGAGGTGCTTTGCCTGCTGAAGATTGTGTGCCGCTGTCCCCTCGTAATGGGGTTTTACTTGCACCCCGTCTATGGAGCTCCCCATCTGGAACCTCTGAAACACTCTCCGTCAACAGGCGGAAGGCGCGGCCGAGGCTGAGGCCGCGGACGTGGCGCGCCTGGGCGGCCTGGCGGCGGGCAACCTGGAGAGCGAGGGCGGGGCGGCGGGCGGCGACTGGGGCGCCGCGGGCGCGTCGCCCGCCGGCAGCGCGGCCGGCGGCGACGTGCACCTGCACACCGCCGACGCTGAGCTCGACTTTGCGGCAGGCGCGGCCGAGGCAGGCGCGCGTCCCCCTGCTCTGCGGCCGCCGACATGGCGGCACCCCTACTGCCTCATGGAGCTGCAGCTGCTCTGAGGCTGTTCCTGTCTGCTGCACGCCGCGATGGGTGCTCCGCTCAGGCAGGCGCACACGCACGCTGCTGCAAACGCAGAGCGTGCTGTGTGTCCCGGCCAACCACTCGCTCTGGAACGCTGCACGCGTGCGCGCGGCCACTCCCGCCGGCGGCGCCCGTGGCAGCAAGGCCGGGCGACGCCCCTGGCGGCGGGGGAGGCTGCGCACTAACGGCCTGCCGCGCCTGCCGCAGAACTGGCCGAGGCGCAGGAGGAGGCGCGCACCGCGGCGGGCGCGCCCGGCGACAGCGCGCCGCCGGAGGCGGCGGCCGCTGATGGGCGGCCCGCCGAGGTGGCGAGCAGCCTGGTCGGCAGCGCGGCCCGGGACGTGCGCGCCGGCAGCGCGCCTGACGCGGCATGGCCGAGTGCGCGGACGCAACGGTCGTGGTTGGCGCTTGGGCGTGTAGTGCTGGCAGGACATGATGCTGGTAGGAACGCGGCATTGCTGGCAGGAACGGAGTTGTGTAATATGCCGCAGGCCGATTGGACGTGCATGTGTGCAGTGTTGCCTGGTAGGCCTGCTTGCCTGGGGCGTAGTTGCCAAGACAGCTGTGCAGGCCTGCAGTGTGCCTGGTGGTGTCGCTCGCCTGGGGCCTGTGACTGAGGGAGTCTCTCAGATTTGCAGTGTGCCTGGCGGCACCGGTTTCCCGGGGGCTTGAGAAACATGTGTAAGGGCAGGCTTCGAAGACCACTGCCGGGCGCGTGCGCAGGCGAAGCTGGCGGCCGCGACGCGGAGGGCGCGCCGGACCTGCTGAGCCTGCTGTGGCACCCGTCCGATGCGGTCGCGCGCCCGCTGGTGGGCAACAAGGCCATCGAGCGCCAGACGCGGCCGCCCTGCGACCCCGCCGCGTTGCCCTTTGCGCCGCTGGTGCGCGCCGCCTGCCGCCGCCGCCCGCTACCGCACACGCGCACTATTTTCCTGGGCTGCCTGCCTGGGGTGCTGGCATGAGCCTGCATGCGCGCCGCATTGTAGCAGGGCCGGCGAGCGGCTCGTGCTGCGGCTGAGGCGCCGGGCGCAGCCTAGGCATGCAAGAAAGCATGTGTGAAAGAGAAGTGGCAGACCGGGGGCCATCTCAGTGACAGCCGAAGCCAGTCAAGCAGCAGACCTGTGCGCGCACCTGCCAACATGCAGGGCGTGCCGGCCGACGCCGCGGACTCCGCGCAAGGGTGCGCCCGCACGCGGCACGGCAGTGTGCGGCGCAGCTCAGACGCGCGCTGGCCCGCCCGCGCGCCGGCCGCTGACCAACGCGCGGCTGCGCGCGCGGCAGGACGCGGCGCAGATCGCGGCGGCGCCCGAGGACGAGCTGTGCCGCTTCCTCGCGCAGGTCCACCACGCGCTCGCGTCCGCCGGGCCGCTCAGCGAGAAGGCGCGCGCGCACGCCCCGCTCAGCGTTGCTGCGGCCGCGCAGGCAACGGCTTGCGCTTTTTACTGCACGCAAGCATGCGCGCATGCCACCTCTCGCTCCTGTGCGCCCGGCGCTGGCACCGCCCAGGCCGACGACGGCCGACACCGTCGAAACGCGCCGCGCCCTCGGTAATGTAGACCTAACCCTACCCTAACCAACGCGTGGCGGGCGCGCCGCAGGTCAACGTGCTGGCCTGGCTGGAGGGCACGTGCGCGCACGCGGAGGCCGCGTCCGCGCTGCTGAACAGCGCGCTGGGGCCGCTGCTCGTGCGCCTGCTGGCCGCTGCGCCGGCCGCCGGCCTGCGCGCGCGCCTGGCGGCCGTGCTCGGCGTGCTCGTGCGGCACACCGCCTTCGTCGGGCCCGAGCTCGCGGCCTGCGGTACCGCCCTCCTGCGCCGCCCTCCGACATGAGGCTGCTCCGAAACCCTGCTCATTGTGCTAAAGCACGCGTACACCGTCAGCCGCGCTCACTTTGGCGCTGTGCCAAAATAGGCGCGGTGGCCGTGCTGGCGGACGCGCTGCGCGATGGGGCGGACAAGGTGCGGCGGCGCGCGGCGGCCACGCTGGGCGAACTGCTGTTCTACATCGCCATGCAGCCGCCGGCGCGCCGCCCTGCCCCCGCGCTCGCCGCGCCGCCACTCGCGCCCCGCCGTATGCCGACGCGCCCTGCTGGGGCTGGCAAGGCTGCAGTCCGATAGCCAAGAGCTGTGCGCCACCGCGCAGGAGGCCGCCGCAGCCTGGGAGGTCGGCCTTGACACGCTGGCGGCCATGGCGCACGCGCTGCAGGTGGGCGAGGACGCTGTCCAGGTGCCAACCCCGCGCATGCATTGTCTTGCCTGACGCGCACATGGTAGGAAAGCCAGCGGCGACGCGCTGCGGCGCGGCCGAGGCAGACCTACGCGCTCGGTGCTGCGAGCCTGGGCGTGCGCGCTCGCGCGCAGGGCTCAGCCTCACCGCAGGGCAGGCGCTTCGCGCGGCTGCGCACAATGCAGACACGACGCGGGGTGGCCCAGGGTTGGGTACGTCTGAGGGGCGCGCGCGCGCGCGCAGCGGTACGTCTGCCACGCGGTCGGCAACATCGCCGCGCAGGCCCCTGCATGGGCGGGCCGCTTTGCGGCGCCGGCGTTCGCGGGCGCGCTGCTGGCGCCCGCGGCGGGCGGCGCCGGCGAGGCCGTGCGCGCGGACGCGCTGGCCGCGCTGGCGCGCCTGGCGCGCCACCACCCGGCCGTGCTGGCGCAGGCGCGCCACGTGCTCGGCGTACACGCGCACCACTGCAAACCTCTGATAAGGCGTGCACGTACCGGGTGTCACACAGCCTCGTCGCGCAGCGCTGACCGCCCCACACACAAACACACACTGCGCTTTGGCTGGTGGCTGCTTCGGGGAAGCTCTGAGTATGACCACTAGATCCCCACATGATGCACATAACGCAACTTCGACTTTCACTTTGAACTTCACTCTCTTACTTATAAGTTATTAGCACTCGCTCGCAGAACGGGTGGACATGCAAGTGCAAGCAGGGCACAGACGGGCGCCCGGAGCGAGCTATGCAACAGGCCGCCTCAGCTCACATCCCAAAATTCCCCGGAGCACTCAATTGCCCCAGGTCTCAGCATCAAAGCGGCCAGGGCCCAACCCTCATGTGGCCCTAAGGTGTGCGCGCGCAGGTGGGCGAGCCCGCGGGCGTGCGCGCAGTGGTCGACGCGCTGGCGGCCGGCGACAAGCGCGCGCACGCGCCCGCCGCCACCCTGCTCTGCCTGCTGCTGGCGCGCCCGCGCGAAGCGCCGCACGCGGCCGCCCTCCTGCAGGTCCGCGCTCCTGCCCGGCGCAGCGCGGTGTCCATCATCAGCGTTGTGCTGGCTGCAGCCCCGCGAGCGCTGTGTACCAGGCACCCCGGCGCTGTGCCAGAGCCGGAGGGCGCCTGCTCAGACAGCCCGCCTGTGCACGCACACCCTATCGGACGCATGTCAAGCAAGCTGCGCCAGCACCATGCGCACGGGAAGCCTCACGCCCCACCAACAAGCACGCACGGCGCTCTGGCTTCGACGCGCGTTGCTGAGCCCGGGCGCCGCGCGCGCGCAGGGGGAGCGCGGCGTCGTGGGCGGCGCGCTGGCGCTGCTGGACGCGCCGGCGCCGGCCGCGGCCACCAAGGGCGTGGTCGCGCTGGCGCTGGCCGCGCGCGCCTCGCCGCGCTTCCTGGCGCAGGCGCTGCGCGGGCGCCTGCTGCCGCAGGTGGGCCGCCCCGCATGGCCTGGAGCGGGGGTCACGCTCCGCGCATGGTCGGAAACCTGGGGGATGGCAGTGCGCGCGGCTGCTGCCGCAGGCGGCCGCCTCGCATGGCCTGGAGCGGGGGCAGCGCTTCAGGGACAGGGAAGAGCCTGGGGTGGCCCTGCGTTGCCTGGAGCGCATGCAGCCCTCCACGCCTAGTGAGAGCATGGGGCCGGGCCTGCTCTGCAGGTTAGCTGCCGCGTGTTGAGATGCTGCCAGTGCTGACATGCGGACGCTGCTGTGCTAAAGCGATGCTCCTACTCGCTTGCACTTCATTTCCTTGCAGTGGTTCACTTATCAAGGCAGCGGGTGCGGCGCGCGCGCAGCTCGAGCGGCTGGGGCGCGAGCGCGACGGGTACGTGGCGGCGGCGCTGGCTGCGCTGCGCGCCGAGCTGGCCGCGGCCGCGGTCGCGCTCACCGCACAGGCACGCGCGCCCATGCGCTCCGCCACTGGGTTGTGCCTGCCGACCTCAGGCCACCCCCATCCGCGCCTGGCGCTGCAGAACATAATGCAAACCAAAGCCCGGGGCTCACATACATCACAAATATGAGGTTTTGGGCATGCTCGACGGCCATCTCCCTGCTTGACAACACTTGCCGCCCAAAATGGGCGGGCAACCTGCGCCGCGCCCTTCCCTAAACCTGCAGCGCATGTGCAGATGGCCGAGGAGGCTGCACGGCTCGGCAGCGGGGCCGCGCGTGACGGCGACGCCGCCGCGCCGCATGACAGCGCGCTGGCCGCGCTGCCGCTGCTGCCGCCGCTGCTGGGCGCGCCCGCGCTGCGCGGCGATGTCATCTGCGCGCCGCTGCTGGCCAATGCGGGAGCGCTGCTGGCGGCGGCGGCCGCCGCGGCCGACGCCGTGCCGGAGGACGCCATGGTGCGGCTCCTGCGGCCGCAGGGCCCCGGTGCTGGCATGCGCGCCCCATCCCTACAGCCTTCGCGCCGCTGGGCGCGCGCAGCCGGACCGGTGGCGCTGGCAGCGGCGCTGCTCAACGCCGCGCACTGGCGAGCACAACCAGGACATACGACTTGGTCACGGTGGAAGAGAGAGACCTCGTCCCCAGCCCCACTCCTACCCTGGGCGCGCGCGCAGGCGGGCCTGGTGGCGCTGGCGGAGGCGCTGGGCGAGCAGGTGGATGCCGTGCTGGCCGTACCCGCGCCCGCGCTGGCCGGCCTGGCGGCCGCGCTGGCGGCCGCGGTGGCCGCACCGGCCGCGCCGCCCGACGCGCGCTTCGCCTGCCTCAAGCTGCTCTGCGACGCCACGCTTGCGCGCCTGTGCTGCGCGGCCGACGCCGCGGGCGCGCCGCCCGGCGCACGGCCCCGCCCGGCGGCCATGTGGGTGCAGTCGGGTCCACCATGGTGGCCGCGAGGTGCCGGCAAGCCAGGGCGCGCGCCGGCTGCTCGTGGGCGTGCCCCATCGGCTGCGTGCCAGACGTTTCAACCTGCCCTATGGTAATTGTATCAGGGTTTATCCCCTGAGACAGTACCGCGCGGCAGGGCGCGCGGAGGGCGAGGCGCTGGCCGCGCAGCACCTGCTGCCGCTGGTGCCGGGGCTGCTGCTCCAGCCCGACCCGATGCCGCTGTTCACGCTCAAGCTCACCTGCGCCGTGCTGGACGCGGCGCCCGCCTGCGCCGTGCCCGTGCTCCAGCGGCGCGCGCCCTGCCACCGGGCCCCGCCCGGGCGCGGCCTGCGCGGCTGGGCGCCTGCGCTGCCATGCCTCTGTCGTCCGAGAAGGCGTCTTGCCCCGCCCTGCACCTGCACCGCAGGCGGACTGCTGTGCTACTGCAAAACCCTGACCCTGCCGTAACGCAGGCTGGGCCTGTTCGAGCAGTTCTTCGACTTCATGAGCCTGGACCACGCCAACAACAACGTGCACAACATGCGCCTGTGCCGGCTGGCGCTGGCGCACCGCGCGCTGCCGCCGGCCGCGGTCGCCGAGCGCCAGGCCGCCGCGCGGGTGCTCGCGCGCCGCGGAGCCGTGCAGTGGCAGACTTTGTAGGCCTGAATCAAGTGAGAGCGGGTAGCTGGGCTGTCATAGCCGCACACGGCGACGACCCTGCAGACGCCTCACGCTGCCACATGTGCGGGCCGCTGTCACCTCCGCATGGCGCCGGCGGGGCTGCACTGCGGTACAGCGCGGCGGCACATGCGCCTGCCGCAAGTGGGCGCACGGCGCTCGAGCAGCATGCGCCGGGCAGTCGCGCCGGCCGCGGCTCGCTTCCGCAGGTGTGCCTGGGGCGCTGAGGGGAACACCGCCAGCCTCAGCACCCAGACACAGCCATACACCTGTCGAAATCTGAGAGTCCGGTGCCGGCCGGTGACTCTACCCTACTCCGCCGCGGCAGATGGCGGCGGTGCTGGAGTACACGGCCGAGAACATGATCGAGTCGTTCTTGGAGCCCGTGCTGGAGCTGCTGGCGGCGATGATCGAGTTCGACCGCGACGCGCTCGCCGCCGGCGCGCGCGGTGCGCGCGCGGCCCCGCAGCGGGTTTGCGGGCACGGGAGCGGCCTCCGCGCTGCTGGGCGGCGCTCGCCGGGCTCGACGCGCCCGCCGCGCGTGCGCGTGGTGCGGCTGTGACGCTCGCCGCTCGAGGGTAGATCGGCTCGCAAACACCTCCCCCCCTCTGCCCATGTGCTGCTATAAAAGTGTGCAACCTTTCAACCTATACAAACCCTGGAAAACCCTGACGGCATCGCGCGCAGGCGCGGGCGAGACGCGCGCGCTGGCGCCCGCGCTGCCCGCGCTGGTGGAGCTGGTGGCGCATCCGGAGGCACGTGTGGCGGGCGCGGCCGCCGGCGCGCTGGCCGCGCTGCTGGCGCTCTGGCCCGCCGACACCGCCGCCGCGCTGCTGGCCGCCGACAACCTGGCCCTGCTCGGCGCGCGCCCCTCGGTCATCCTGCGCGCGGCCGCCTTAGCTGGGCCTGCTCTGCGGGAGACGGCCATTACGGCTCGTCGTCTGTAGTCACAATAGCAATTTGTTACAGATGAAGATGCCCTGGTTGGTAAGCGGTCATGGGTCATGGGGCGCCTGTCTCCTCGTCGCATGCACCGACGCGGCGCTCAATCGCGGCCAGGCAGCGCGCTGGGCGCGGAGGGCGCGCCGGCGGACCCGGACGTGCAGCAGGGCGTGCTGGACGCGCTCTGCCTGGCCTGCCGCGCGCACGACGCGCCGCCGCTGCCGCCAGGCGCGCACTCTCCCCTGCCTGGGCTGCTGGCATTCTTTGCAAACGGCGCTCAGTGCATCAGGAGGGCCTGCCATGCAAGCAAGCGGCCTGAGGCGCTTGCAAGCTGTCTGGCCGTGGAACGCATGGCCTGGGTGAAATGATGTGTGTGGCAGCTGCCGTTGTGCTGCCTTTGGAGCGCAGGCTCATCGGCAGGCCGGCAGGACACCCCGCGGGTTGCATTGGTGATATGTGTCTGGCCGCGCAAACCCAAGAAGCCTGCCAGCATGCACCCTTCAGGCCACCCCTCGACAGGCCCGAATGAAGGATGGCTGGGCCGCGCAGGCGAGCTGGCGCGGCTGCGGGCGGCGGTGGCGGCCCTGGCGCGCGGCGGCGGCGTCGGCCTGCCCATCATGGAGGCGGCCGCCGAGGCGGAGGCGGAGCTCGCCGCGCTCGCCGGCCGCAGCGCCGCCTGATCAGGCTCGTCGCGTCCGCCGGGCCAGCGCCGCCTGAACAAGCTCGTCGCTTCCGCCGGCCAACGCGGCCTAAACAGGCTTGTCGCGTCGGCCACATCGGTTTCCGCCTTCGGCCCTGTTGATGTATCGGTTTCCTGCAGCAGGGAGTGTGCTGTTTCACTGCTTGTTCAGGGCCTTGGCAACGCAGAGTTGCAAATAGAAGTCAGATTCCTAGTCTGCCGCCCTAACATGGGCAGCACAGCGAGGTTGGTAAGCTGTCTGTGTTCATGCAGCCTACATTTGCGCGCATGTACTCTGCTGCCAGTCTGAGTGTCCGATAGCAAAAGTTTTGTGAGATTGTTGTGCGAGCTGTGTGGCAGGCGCCGCTGGACGCTTCTGTTTGAGCACATGTGAGTTTGGCCAACACGGTCTGGTTCTCCACATTGCTATCACCTGGTATACACGAATGTCTCATGCCACGAGTCTCATGGCATGAGAGCAAGGCGTTCCTGATGATGAAGGCGCCCGGACTACTTTCAAGCGGAGTATGCAAGCCTCAGCAAGTTCTACTGCATGCGAGCTCTAACAAGATGAAAACATGCGAGCCTCAGCACATAGGGCCTGTCATCTGCACGGCAGCAAGGGCAGCGCGCCAGTGCACAGCGCACAGGTAGGCATGCATCCTGCCATTGCATTTTCCTGGGAAAAACCCTGGTAGAGGTTGCTCCCATGCGCATGGCCGGTGATCGCCATGCACACTGAGAGTGAGAGACAGCTTGTGTACCTCGCGTGTGTGCTTCGCCCTCGTTCAAGCCGGCGGCTTGTGCTGAGCACCCTCTGCGTGCTTGGCCTGTGAATCCGCACAGTCTGCGGACCGGCTGCTGCAGACAACAGCTGTGTGGTAACCTACAGACGGGGCGCCTGAAAGAAGATGACAGCTGGTCGGAGGGGGCTGCGGGTGCGGTGGCTGCATGCGCGTATACTCCAAGATGTCTATAAGGTGCAGGCAACGCCGAGCACCATATCCGCAGGTGGCTGTGGAGGGCTGCTGTCATGGCGACCTGGACAAGATATACGGCACAATGCAGCGCCTGGAGCAGATGTACGGCCAGACCATCGACCTGCTGATATGCTGCGGCGACTTCCAGGCGCGCTCAGTGCATCTGCCTACGGCTGCTTACATTGTGAGCCAAGGCTGCTCACAGCGTGCGCTGGTGTCGGAGCGGGCCGCTGCCCTGCAGGCGGTGCGCAACGAGGACGACCTGGAGTGCCTCGCCTGCCCCCCCAAGTACCGCGAGCTCAAGACGTTCCACAGGTACTACACCGGCGCGGCTGTCGCGCCCTACCCCACGCTCTTCAGTGCGCCCTGCCGCGCTGTGCAGCCCCGCCGGCGCTGCCGCGAGCCGGGTGAGCAGGCCTTCAAAGCGCCTGCCGCGCCCCGCAGTCGGCGGCAACCATGAGGCCTCCAACCACCTGTGGGAGCTGTACTATGGCGGCTGGGCGGCGCCGCGCATATACTACCTGGGCCACGCGGGCGTGGTGACCTTTGGCGGCATCCGCATCGGCGGCCTGTCCGGCATTTTCAACGCCAACCACTACCGCAAGGCGCGCCGCTCCTCCCGTGACCGCCGCGTCTCCTTCGGGTCTCCTGCGCTGCAGCAGTTGAGGCGCTGTCCGCAAATTTTTTGCTAAAGGCGCTCCCGACAGTCTGGGGCGCTCGTATCGCAAGAAGAGCGCCAAAAAAGGTGCCAGCTGCGCGGGCGCCGGCCGCAGGGCCACTTCGAGCGGCCGCCGTACACGAGCTCCAGCATCCGCAGCGCGTATCACCTGCGCGAGCTGGAGGTGTTCCGCCTACGCCAGCTGCGCCGCCCGCTCGACGCCTTCCTCTCGCACGACTGGCCGCGCGGGATCGCGGCCTTTGGCGACGCCGCCGGCCTGTGCCGCGCTAAGCGCTTCCTGGCCGCTGAAATCGCGGCAAACTCGCTGGGCAGCCCGCCCGCGGAGGAGCTGCTGCACGCGCTGCGGCCGGCGCACTGGTTCAGCGCGCACCTGCACACCAAGTTTGCGGCGCTGGTGCCGCACGGCGGGGGCGGCGGCGGCGCTACGCGCTTCCTGGCGCTGGACAAGTGCCTGCCCGGGCGCGGGTTCCTGCAGGCGCGGCGCCCGCCTGCGCGCTGCGCCGGCGCCGGTTTGGGCCGGGTGCCGGGGGCACGCTTCGGCACGGCTTAATACGACCTGCCGCGCAGAGGCGCGCGGGTCAGCCAGGCGGGCAGGCGCGTCGTAGCTGCTGACCGGCCGGGCGCCGAACCCTCGCAGGTCGTCGACTTCCCCGACGCGGACGGGCCGCTGGAGTTTGGCTACGATGAGGAGTGGCTGGCCGTGCTGCGCGGCACGCATGCGCTGCTCAGCCTGCGCCCCTCGCCTGCGCCGCTGCCCGGTGCGCTCCCGGGCGTGGGTGACAGCGCGGAGCTGTATCTGTATACAGATACAGCTCGTGCAACCTTATGTGCACCCTGCCTGACAACATGACATGTGCTTGCTAATTCCCCTCAGCTGTCAGCCGTGATAACAAAGGGCAGTACGTGCACGCGCTGCATGCGACCAATTCATGGCCACCTGCTGTCAGAGACAGGACAAGCACTTTCTGTAAATCCGCAAGGCGCACCTTGCGTGCAGGCATGGGCGGCGGCCGGAGCGGCGCCTCCGAGGCGGACCTGGCGGCGGTGCGCGCGACGCTGGCAGCGCGCGGCGGCGCGGCCGTGCCGCCCAACTTTGAGCAGACCGCGCCGGGGCCCAGCGGCCGGCCGGGGCGCATGCCGCAGCGCGCGCAGCGCAGCCCGCAGACGGAGGCCTTTCTCCAGCTGCTGGGCCTGCCCTACAACCTGGACGGGCCCGACCCAGGCCGGGGTCCGCCTGCGGCGGCGCGCACGGCACCGGCAGGCGCGCAACCGCTTCACGGCTGTGCAGCTTTCATGGCTGCCCGCGCAGAGCTTTGCGGGCTCCTGGTGCCCCGGGACAGGCAAGTCTGAGCTGTCAGAACCAGCAAGGAGCCATGCTCGGGCAGCTCTGGTGCCTCTAAGGCAGTGTGTCAGGGCCTCGCCAAGGGCCTGACCATTACCCAGGACCTGGCGCACAGAGGCAAATCCGGAGGAATTTGCGTTGGATGATACGTACGAGCCGGCGGCGGCCAACCCCGAGGAGCTGGACATCGACGACGTGCCGGATGACGACGCCGAGGCAGATAGTGCCAGCATGTTTGCAGCCGTAGGAATACACAACATGTCGGCGGCTGGCGCGGCCGCGGAGGAGCGGGAGGACGCTCGCCTGCCAGAAGCGCTGGCAAACGTGGTGGCGGGCACTGGGTAAAGCGGCTCATGCCGGGGCTGCGGATGGTGCGCGCCCACACATAAAACCCCACCCGCTTATTGCTCCTCTGCCCCCTGTTGTGGTCCCTACCCTATACCGCTGGCGCCGTGGCGGTTGCGACCTGACGCGCACCCGCGCGCTCAGGCCATTCCGCGTGCTGGCCGCCCAGCGCCGAGCGGCGGCGCCGCTGCGGCTGGCCCGTCACGGCCTGCCCAGGCTTGTTGCGGCACTGTATGTGCATGAAGCTCTGACGCGGTCCTCACCATTCATTTGTATGTATGTACCTTCAGGGCATCCCTGCATGCATGTTACACAGCACGCTGGTGAAGGAGCCCCTTGCAGGGTCAAGCATCCGCCCATGACAGCACACCAACTCACTAAATGGAATATTCTCAGTGCACATTAAGAGCAGTGCCAGCTCCTGGCTGTAGGCACGTCCACATTGATGCAAAGTGATGGCTTGAGTGAACGGATACAGGAAACAAGAAGAGCCTGACCACGCAATTTTTCTATTCCCAGCGATTGGGCTGCCAAGCTCTTCTTCAGGCATCTCAACCAGGAGGAAGGCACGTCAAAATGCAGCAAGCAACCCTGCCCGAGTCCTGGCACGTACAGTACGCATGGTGCGCCCCAGGCGAAAGGGTGAGCGTGCGCAGCCGGCTCCATATGAAAGTAAGCAGCGTGAGCATGCGAGTCCCATAGCGCGACCATGTAAGGGACGCCAGACAGACGCGGCCTCACAGCTCCCGCTGCGATGCCGCATGGCGCCGCACGCTGCTCATAGCACCCACCCTTCCTCACCCAGCTGTGAGGCGGGGTAGCCCACAGCCAACGCACACCGCTCAATGCCAAAAGAAGCGCTCCAGGCTTGGTTCTCACCCTTGCGCACACGTCGGTCACAGCACACTGGCGGACGTGGCCCAGGTCACTGTAACCTACGTGATGCACTTGACCTGTGCCCGCCCATGTATGATGCGGAAAACCAACCCTGCAGATGTCGCGCGCCAGAGCAAACCAGGCACCCTGCATGTTCTGCAGGGGTGGGCCGATGTACATAGAGCAGCGGGGATGCAAGCCACCCCCGCTGCGTTACGTACATCGCCATACTTTGTGTGTGTTTTGATGAGGCATCCCCTCAGGGGTGCCTCATGAAAACGCGACACCACTTCATGATTGCATACTTCGAACACTTGTGCATGGAGTAAAACGCGTGCTCCGTGCCCTAATTTCCAGGCACGCGCATGGAAGGTATGCGCGTGCCCTTGATGAGTGTACCGTCGCGCATGAAAACAGCTAACAAAGCGCGTTGTTTCCATGCGCGACTCGCCCTGCAGCAACCCTGGCATACCAGAGGTCTTGCTGCAGGCATCACCACGGGTCAGCAGGAGCCACTCCCCCCAAACAGTCGAGGCAGGGCAGGGGATGCGCGGCGGCCCGAGCGCTCAGCCCCCGCCCGTCGCCGGCGGGGCGATCCCCGTCGCGCTCGCCACGGAGCCCGAGGAGCTGGTGGCGGTGGTCGCCACGGCCGGCGACGGGCGGACCACCTTGCCGCGGGCGTCGGTCACGACGGCCGGCTTGGGCTGCGCGTTGACGGCGATGCCCTTGGCGAAGGTGGCCGGCTTGCCGCTGCCGGCCACGACCCGGACGGTCGGCGCCACGTCCAGGAAGACGGGCGAGACCTGCGCGCCATGCGCGCGCGCGCTTAAGCGCGCGCGGTGAGGACGGCCATAGGGTATAGGGTTAGGGTTGGGGGAGGGGCGCTGCAGCAGGGAAAAGGGCGCCGCCCGCACCGCCACGTGGGTCAGGCCGATGTTGGTGCCGCTGGGGGTGACGGCGATGAGGATGGGGCCGATCGAGATGCCGGCCGGGGAGATGTTGACGCCGGTCGCCTCGACGTGGAGCACGCGCGGCGAGATCGCGATGGCCTGGGGGTCTACAAAAACGCCTGCAGGGCGCGGCGCGCGGCGCTCAGGGGAGCTGCGCGCGCGGGCGCGCTTGCGAGCCAGGCGCGCGCAGCGGGGCGCAGTGTGCTGCGCCGCGCGGCGCGCACCGGACGGCCCGAACCGGAAGAGGCATGGCTGCACGAGCAGCCCGAAGGGGGCGATCGCCGCGAACACCTGGGCGTTGGTCGCCACCTTCGGCGCGTTCTGGAACCACTCGAGCTTGCCAAAGGCGACGTTCCTGGCCAGGTTGGGTGAGATCTTGAACAGCGTCTGCCGCCGCACGCCCCGCTCGGTCAGGCGCGGCCGCCACCAGTTGGCGGCCCTGCAGGCTGGGCAGACGGCGAGCCACGATTGGCACAGCTGCGCGCTGCAATAAGCGTCGGCTCAGACCGCGGGGAACGGCCGGCTGCGCACCGCATTGGCGGCCGCAGTGAAGTTCTGCACAAAGTTGTACGCCATGTCGAAAGGCGCGGGCGGGTTGTTCTGGAGTTGCAGAAACCAGTTGGTGAACTGCTCCTGCGCGGTGGTGGCCGCGAAGGACAGCGCTGCCAGCGGCGAGTCCTGCACGCACGCGCACCCGCGTCAGGCACGCTCGCCTTGCCGGGTGTTGCACGCATGCGCCACGTCCAGCAGCGCACCGGGCCGTGCATGGCGAGCACGAGCTCGTGCTGCGCGCTCATGAGGTGCGCCAGCAGTGCCACAACATCGCGGTCTGTCTCCGGCAGCAGCACGTCTGCGGACGTCGGCAGGCCCTCTAACGGCGCTGGCGCTGGCGCCTCCACCGCCGCCAGCGCTCGCGCGCACAGCGCCTGGCCGCACAGCGCGAGCAGCAGCGCGCTCCAGCACATGTTTGAACACGCGTTCAGTGCGCGTCTTGAGGCAGCCCTCGCAGGCGCCCAGGCTGCACCCTGTGCATGTCCCCAGAAGCTGCCGCTGCCATCCCCAGCGGCGAGCCCCATGTTCACTGCTGAACAAGCCCGCGAACGAGCGCGCGTGTTTTGATGTCCAGCTTCAGGTAGCAAGCCAGCTGGTGATTTGGGATTCATGCTCTGTTCCAAATCTGGGTGGCTTGGAGAGGACATTTTTTCAAAGGACTTTGATCAGAGGCTCAGCAAGAGCATTCCGTGCGAAGCGCGCTGCCATATTTCAGGCCTTGATGTCAGATGCTCAGGGCAGGCGTGCGAGCACCGCTAGCCCTGCTGCTCTTGCTTGACGCGGCAAGCCTGCTGCTGGCAGTGAAGCTGAGCGACGAGCGCGTGGTGTTCCAGACTGCGTACGGCGACATAGAGTTTGGCGTCTACCCAGATGTGCGCCCGACCTTGCTGTTTGAAGTGCCAGCACTGGCAGCGTGCACTGGCACGGTAGCACCGGACAACGCGCTTGTCTTGCTGGCTTCAGGAGGTAGCTGACACGTATTTGGTGCAGGCAAAAGTCAGCCTGACCGCCTGAGTGCGCACTGCGCAGGTCGCCCCGGTCACAGCGCCGCACATCATGCGCCTTGCAAAGCTTGGCGCATACAACACCAACCACTTCTTCCGCGTGGACAAGGGCTTTGTGGCGCAGGCACAGCCCGCGCTTGCCTGTTCTACGCCACGCCACATCGCTAGCAACTCCCTCCACGGACTCCCGCGCCTCACCGAGCATGCGACGCGTTACTGACCGACTGTTTACTGACTGTTGTCTACTCACAACCCTTGCTGCTAGCATAGGCTTGGGCGCGGCTCTCCGCTGCGCGCGTTTTCTTGACAACTTGCCCTGGTTGCACGGCGCTTCCCAACCCAGGCAGGCGCGCCAGTGTGCGGGCGGTTGACAGCGCAGACCGCGTCGCAGGTAGCAGATGTGAAGGGCGGGCGGCAGTGCGACCTGGACGTGCGCCAGCAGGTGCTCCGTCTGTTTTCATGCAGAAATAGCCGCGCTGCCGGCAGGTGGTGCGGACAGTGCTGCAGCCAGAGACGCTTGAACGTCTGTTCGTAACCACTCTGTCGTATTGGAGGCGGTGTTGCGGCTGCGCCTGTGCTGGCAGCACGCTGGGGCTGTGAGCCCAGACCATGCCAGGAGCAGGGCCTCTCCGCTCCGCCGTGCGCTGCGGCTGTGCCCACGCGGTACAGCAGTCTCAGTGCCCCCCGGACCCATGCATGCGGCTTGACCATACAAATCCCTCCAGAAACCAGAGGTATGTGCCAAAACCCTGTGGCAAGCCCTGACGCGCGCGGCCAGGTGGAGGCGTCCAAGACGGTGCCGCTGGAGGTGCGGCTGGACGTGAAGCACACGCGGCGCGGGATCCTGTCCATGGCGCGCAGCGACGACCCGCACTCGGGCGGCTCCAGCTTCTCCATCCTGCTGGGCGCCGCGCCGCACCTGGACATGAACTACGCCATCTTCGGGTGCGCGCGTCCCGGGCACGCGGGTCCGGGCACAAGGGTGCGCGGGCGCGCAAGGGTCTCGCGCAAGCAGGCGCGCACGCGGGCCAGGGTGCGGGGGTGCGCGAGGGTCTTGGGCACGCGAGTGTTCGGTGTGCTCAAGCAGGCAAGCCGTTGCGCTCGTGCGCAAGGGTCTTAGGAAGCTGCTGCGCAAGGGTCATGGGCAGGCGAGTGCGCAAGCGCACAAGCGGGGCGTGGATGCGCAAGGGTCTCTGGCAAGCCTGGCCTCCTGGCCAGGCGCGGTGATACGGAGAAGGCTTGGCTTATGGTTATGAGGCTGTTTCGCAGCGCAGCAGTCTCTTTGGGCCTCGCGCTACAGCCACAAAGGGCGGCAGACGATCTGCGGAGTCTGGCACGGCAGGGAGGTGACGCGCGGGCTGGACGTGCTCACCAAGATGGAGGCGCTGGAGACGCGGCGCGAGGTGCGGTGCTCTGGCTTGTCGCTGTGTGGAGGGGGCCACCTCTGCACGAGTGGGTAGTGTCCAGGCGGCATGTAGATGTGTCCGCTGCCAGCTGACCTAGCCATGGCGCCGGTGAAGCTTAGTGTTGCACTTCCTCATGCAAAGGAGCTGCTGGCAATAGCCGGACAGCCACTGCCGGTGCGCTCCACGTGGCATGCGCATGCAGCTGTAAGCACTTGGAGGCACGCAGTGGCCTGAGTGCGGAGACTGTGAGGGACAGGGCTTCACCCTTGCATCCCGTCGTGCTCTGAGCTGAAATCTCCTGCATGTGTGCACATATCTCCAGGTCATAGCGACCGCTCTCTGGCAGTCACCTCCTTGACGCAACGCTTGCGGCAGGGCATCTTCGTGATGCCGCGCGAGCGCGTGACGATCTTGTCGACCTACGTGCACTGCGAGCCATGCGAGGAGGAGGCGCGCGACCTGCGCGCGCGCCTGGTCGCCGTCAACGGCGAGCTCGAGCGCATCCGCGCCGCGCGCCTGCCCGGCAACTGAGGCCTGCCAGCCAAAGCTTGCTAGCTGCAGATGGGGGGCTCATGCGCGCTTGTATCTCGCGAATGCTGAGCAGCCGGGGCCAGTGCTTGAAATGAAGACCTGCTGATGGAGGGCTTGGGCGCACTCGCGTGGCCTGCCTGGCTTGGGTCACCAAGGTCATCCAGCCTTCGGCGCTGTTACACATGCGATACAGGTTGGGCAATGCGGTGCTTTGTGCTGCTAGCCCTAATGTCCCAATGGCTGTGACATGCATGCCCAATGAAAGCATCATGAGATGCACTGGCAATGCTTTGCTGTAATACAACAGCGCTGCTGCGCCCTCCCTTGCCTGCAAGGAGTACTGCAAACCCTGCAGACAGACAAACAGAGTGTACCAGACATCCGGGCTGTTCCACGACATGCTGGAGAGCCCAAACAGACTCGCTGAGCAGGCGGCTCAACCATAGATCGTGTACGAGTCAAACTGTTTCTCAGGCTCGTACACCTCCCACCTCGACGCAGGGAAGATGTGCTTGTTCTTGTTGTACCAGTGCCGGTCCACGACCTTGCCTGCACGCCAGAGCGCATGCCTTCAGCCTGTAAGGCTCTGCGCACAGACAACGCAAAGTCTTGTTGTTTCACTTCGCACTTGAGACGTGGTGGCAACTTAACAATGGCTCCGCGGAGGTTTGTGACCCCTGCCAGGTGGCTAGTCTCTTGGACAGGCCTAGACTCCCCACGGTCTCTCAAGACAGGCTTGAGTCCGACCGCTAGGTGCAGGGCGCTCTGCCGGGCGCACCGGCGTGGCTCTCGTCCTTCTCGACCGTGGCGTCGCTCTGCATGCGCACGTCCTCGTGCACGTCAAAGTGGAACAGCGGCCCGCTCTTGCCGCGCGCCTTCTGCACGATGAGGTCGTAGAAGGACACGGTGTGCGGGATGATGAGGTCCTCCTTCACGTACATGAGCGCGCTGATGCTCGTGCCCCTGCCCCGGCGGCGCCGCTGTGAGGTGCAGCCTCACGCTGCTGCATACTGCAGCGCAGGCGCGGCCATGGTCCGCCTAGTGCTCGTCAGCAAGGAAAACGAGAACGTGAAACATATGCATGCAGCTACCCTGCGGGTGGACCTACCATGTGGTCCGAGCCTCTTGACACGGAGGCGCTGCAGTGCACCTCTCAGCTCTCACACACTCGGTGCGCACAGGCAGCATGCGACGTCCTGCCAAGCGGCGGCTCCAAGCAGGTGAGTGGATGCCCGGGACCTACGCCCGAGCTACATGCTCCAGTGGCGCGCGCACCGCAGGTCGTGGAACTCGGGCGACAGCTGCTCGCGCACGGCCGACAGGAACGCGCCGATGGTGTCGCCCTTGCGCACGGTCGTGTGCCGCCGGTGGCCCGTGCCGTCCCAGTACGAGTACGTGACCTTCAGCGCCTCGTTCCGCAGCAGCTGCGCGCGGGGCGCAATTCCCGTCACATCATAACCCTAACCTCCCTACCCTATTAGCATGCTTGGAGGGGCGCTGTCAGCGCAGACTGTTAGTGCGGTGGGATGCTACAAGCTGGCGCACCTGTCCGCGCAGCCCAGCACATCAAGTCATGCAGGAAATCACACTCGGGACCGACCTGGCGCCAAGGGCTGCCGCCCATCAGGTGCGGGACACGCTGCGGGCCAACGCGCATGCGTGACACTCCCGGCAGCAGCAAACACTTCCCTCGAAGGCACGCTTTCTGGCGCTGCGGCCCACGCGGCTGCTTGAACAGCCCGCCAGCGCAGGCTCCCTGCAACAAGCCCGCAAGCACTGCCTGACAGGGTTAGGGCTAGGGCGGCACGCCCGCCGCCGGCCGCGCGCGCGCCTGCTGGCGCAGCTCGTACTCGCGCTTGAGCTGCTCGCGCAGGCGCGCCTCCGCGCGCTCGCGGTCGGCGTCCGGCAGGAAGTCGGTTGGCACGCCCGGGTCCTTGCCCAGCTTGCCCAGCCGCTGGCCGGCGCCCGCGCCCCCCGCGGCCGCCGCGCTGGATGGGCCCGGCCCTGCCCCACTCGCCCCCTGCGCGCCGCACATACACGGTCCAGCACTGTCTTCGGCGCCGTTGGCCACTCTTCAACCAAGGCCCCACGCTCCAAGAAGCGCGTGGCCAAAGACTGCGCCTCACAGCTCAGCCGGCGCGCGTCCGGGCGCGCTGGCGGGCGCCGCACCGCCGCGGGGGCGTTGTCCTCGTCCCCCTCGCCGCCGCCCTCCCCATCCTCCTCCTCGTCGCCGGCAAAGGACAGCTTGGAGCGCGCCGCCAGCCGCGCCTTCTTGCGCTGGCGCTCCTCCTTTTCCTGCGCGCCCGCCCCTATCCCAGCCGTGTTCAGCGGTGCTGGCTGGGGCCGTGCTCGTCGCTGCAGCTGACAGGCACAGCTTGGCCCTGGTCGTCGCGCCGGCACGTCAGCGTCTGCTGTCCAGCTGTGCCTGAGCTCACAGGAGGGCAGCCTGGGGCAGCGAGCAGCAGTGGTGCTGTTTGGCAGCGAGAGCCCACAGAGCAGCACTCGCAAGCAATTGCATGCCCCGGGGCTGTTCACGCATAGCAGCTGAACAGTGCTGCACAGCGCTTTTGCCTCTATCCCGGACGAGGGTTTGTTCGGCAAACCTGCTGCACGGCAGCCTCGGCAGCGCGCTTGACGCGCGCTTCCTCCTCGTCCTGCCGCGCCTGCAGCGTATTGCGCTTGTTCAGGAACTCCTCGCGCGTCACCAGCCCTACGGTCTCGTTCTTGAACGCCGCCTCAATCACCTGCGCGCACACTGCGCCGTCAAGCGACCTCCTCTCTTCCAGTCTGCAACAGAGAGAACAAACGCTAGAGCAAGGTGTGTTTTTTCCCCACAACGCCCTCACGGCCCCTGGTGGCAGACATGTCCGAGAGTACGTCAGTGCAACGCATGCATTTATGCAGAGCGCGCCTCCATCTTGCCCGCGCCAAACTGCTTGATGCCTGCCGCGTCGACGTTCGCGTCAGAGCGCTTCTTCTGCTCCTCAAACTTCTTTTTCTCCTCCTCGCGCTTCTTCTCCTGGCGGCGGATTCGCTGCACATCCTCTGCACCACCCACATAGCCCTGCAAGCCCATTGCACCGCAACGCCTCCTGTTGGGTCACAAGTGCTCAGGCAAATAAAGAGAGTGGGCCACACTCTCTGTGCGCTTTGTCCAAGCGCTCTGTCCGAGCCCAGAGGCACCAGAACCAGACCCCCAACACCAGAGCCACTTTTGGCTGCACAGCAAGAACTGAGCAAGAGGGCTCACGAGACTAGACAGAGGAAGCGCCTGGAGGGTGCAAGCGTTCTAAGAGACTCTCTTTTGTTGCCTGCGGCACCTAGCGAGGACTGCATCATCCTTCAGTTGGCAGTTATACATCGTCTAACGCCCTGCTGACCTTGTCTGCTATAGTGCTCTGCATTTGGCTGCATAACGCCTGGAGACTGCCAACAGCGCAGCCCCAGCATACTCGGCACAATGTGGCGGTGTCGGCCGCCGCACATAAGCACAGATGGTGCGCCTGCTTTGTGCAGTGCTGGTTGTGCGCGACTGTGTGTGTTCTGGTGTCAACCAGTAAGCACCGACACCCCGCGCTGCGGGGAACAGGCGGGTGCACTTCGGCAGCGCCTCAGCTCGTGCACCTGCCAGAGGGCCGGCTGCCGTCTTGCAGCGCGGCCAGCTGCTCCGGCGTTCGTTGGCACAGCCTCTTGCAGTCCAGGCAGCACCGATGCAGGCGACCAGGCCTGCCGGCGCTGCGGGTGCGGTGCTGCGCCTTGGTTGAGCTCTCAGCATACCTTCTATGTCCGGGAAGGCCGCTGAGAGCTGTGCCTGTGCTCCGCAGGCTACGACAGGCCTGGACACGATGGCGGAGAGGGTGTGCTGCACTCACTGCCGCACCCGCTTATGCGCATACGCCCACTGCTGCAAAGACACTGCCAGTCGGCGAAAGCAAGGCTGCGGAGAATTGAGCAATGCGTGTGCGCGCAGTTTGGAGGCCCGGAGGAGATATACGATGTGTATGTCAACCAGCCGGAGCTGTTGGACGAGGGCGTCGAGAAGCACGTGGTCTCCGTATTTGTGGCGGACGAGTCGGGCATAATCAACCGTGTGGCGGGCGTGTTTGCGCGGCGAGGCACGCAACTGCAGGCGCTGGCTGATGTCTGACCTTGGATACACCCAACTTGCTGGGCACCTACAAAGCCATAACAAAGTTGTCGATGCTCATGTTCATCTTATGCAGAAGCTATGAAATAAAGCGGCCAGCTTGCTAGGACACAGCGCAAGCATGCGGCGTGCTGGCAGAGCGGCTAGGCAAGCGGTATGTTTGCGTGCGGCGCAGGTGCCAACATAGAGTCACTGGCTGTGGGGCTGAACATCGACAAGGCCCTCTTCACCATTGTCGTGGCGGGCACGCAGAGCGTCGTGGTGCGCCTTGCGGGCAACCCCACCCGCGCCTGGGAGAGCCTTGCGCTGCGTCGCGCGCCCTGACGCCCTGCATCTATTCACGTGCGTCGGTCATGGCTGCGTACATGCTTGATCAGCATCATCTGCCGCCATGCTGTAGCATGCTGCCAGGGTCGCCCTGCATATCGCCAGCTGCAACGCATACGCCCTGCCTGCTGAGCCAAGCCGGGCCAGACGCGCGCAGGCCAACCTGGTGAAGCAGCTGGCCAAGCTGGTCAAGGTGCGCTATGTGGAGGACATCACGTACGGCGAGCGCGTCGGTGAGCCCCCCCTTCACCAACCTGACAGGACGGCGGGGGCCATG
>JAABUV010002705.1_pt1 | contig 23605 bp, 20 predicted proteins | sample 5559971 | NCBI WGS metagenome assembly JAABUV01 (sample SAMN10711881, study PRJNA513362) | rock metagenome | isolation source: Antarctica rocks | place: Antarctica: Victoria Land, Knobhead nord | collected 2015-12-19
GGCGGCTGCGCGGCGGGCGACGCCAGCAGCTCTGAGAAGGCCGCCTCAGAGTCGGAGCCCGACTCGGCCGCGGCCGGCGGCCGGGGCCCGCGCAGCCCATCCGCACCCGCCTCGGGCATAGGGCCCGGAGCTGCTGCGGCGGCCGCGCCCGGCGGCTGCGTGGCGGGCGACACCAGCAGCTCCGAGAAGGCCGCCTCAGAGTCGGAGCCGGACTCGGCCGGGGCCGGCGGCCGGGGCGCGCGCTGCCCGTCCGCACAAGCCTCGGGCATGGGGCCGGGAGCTGCTGCGGCGGCCGCGCTCCTGCGCATTTGCGCCTGCGCGGCGGGCGCGGCCGGCGGCTCCAAGACGGCCGCCGCGGAGTCGGCGCTGCGCCGCGCTGCCGCCCCGCTTGCAGCACCCTGTGCTATTCCCTCCCGAGCTGCCCCCGCGGCAGACGCCGCTTCGAGCGCGCGGCCGGCTGCGTCCGCATGGCCGCGCGGCTGCAGCGCAGGCACTGCCGGCGGCGCCGAAGCCGCCGCTCCTGAGCCTGGTCCGAGGAGCGCCGCGGCACCCGCGCGGTGGGACGCGCGCGGCCCGCGGCTCGGCGGCGTCGGCGACGCCAGCAGATCGGAGTCCGCTTCCAGCGCTTCCAGGTCGGACCGCAGCGAGGCGGAGGCCGCGTCCGAGCTGCCGCGCGGGCTGCGCGCCGCCGCCGGGGCGAGCAGCCGCGCAAACGCGGACGCGGAGTCTGCGGACGCGCGCTCCGCCGCTGCGCTGCTGGCACGCTCGGTGCCGGCGTCGCTGCCAGCCTCCAGCATGGGGCTGTGCCTCGCACGCGCGAGCCCCTGTGCCGCAGCACCGCCCGCGCCTCCCTGCACGGTCTCGGGGGTCGGAGCCTCGCGCCGGTCCGCCGGTGGTTCGTCTCGCGGCGCGGCGCGCGCGGCCGGCGCGCGCGATTCCGGTGTCAGGCTGAGGCTGCGCAGCACCGCGCTCGCCTCCGCGAGCGCCGCGTCTGCGCGTGCCACGGCGCCCGGTTCAGTGCGGCTCTCAAGGAATACGGGCCAGCCACAGCCCAGCGCGGGCGCACCAGCCTGCACGTACATATCCGAAGGAAATGCAGCCTCCTCCATGGCGGCGCTCAGGCTGCATGGCGGTCCGGCACGGCCTGCGAGTTTGGTGGCGCAAGCCTCAGTCAGCCCTGATGCCCCAGTCCCAGCAGCCAGCGGCAGACAAGGCGGAGCGGGACGCCAGGGCGCGCGCCTGGCGGCCGCGGGGCTGCAAAGCGCGGCCGCGGGCTGAGCGATCCGACAGAGCTGCCGCTGTGCGCGTCGCGCGTGCGCGCATCGCCCGCCTGCGCCTCGCGCCAGAGCGCCGGCTCCTGCGCTGCGCCGGAGTCCTCCGGGCTGTGGCTGCCCCCGGCGGCGCTGGACCGCCAGCTGCCAAGCGAGCGCACAGACGCATCAGGCGATCCTGAGCACAGCTCGCTCCCGGCAGCGAAGGCTCGCTCCTCGCTCATGCGCGCGTTGACTCTCTCCTCCTGCATAGGTTTGACGAGGATGGGTGCTCGAGGATTGTAACATCCTGGGCTGCATCACAACAACACATAACAAGATGGCCTGACTGTGCCGGACAGGCAGCCCACCAGGCTACTGCCAGCACCAGGAGCATCAGCCCCTGACGTTGGAAGTACTTCCACAAGCCCTGGAGCCACTGCTGCGATGCGCAGCTTTAGCGCTGCACACAGCCACTTGCCCGTGCTTTATGCACTGGTCCGCCCTGGGCCCTGTGTACGCCTGTGATGCAGCTTTAGGCACTTGTTTGCTGTACCGCATGAAATGAGTTCATTGCTGTTGACATCGTTGCTGAAACAAAAGGAGCCTGTTTTGGCCTGACAAGTCTACGCACAGCTGCGCGATATATAGCTATATAGCACTCTGCTAAGCAACAAAGCCAGAGTCCGCGCATAGCAAGCGTAATGGCCCACAGGAGCCTCTCGCTCGGGCTGTACAGGGCCATCTGGCGTTGGGCGCGCAGCGGGAAAGGAGTGCCGTTCACGCTGCGCTTCGAGGACGTGCGCAGCGTGGCGCCCGGCTGCCTCCAGCCGATCGGGGAGGCCATCTGCGCGCCCTCGGTGCCCCTGCATGAGGCGGACGCCGTGCTGGAGCTCGCACAGAGGGCGTTCAGGGATAACAGGCACCTGGAGGTGCTGGCTGAGTGCTGTGCCTGCTGCCCCGCGCTCCGGGCCCGCAGCCTTGGGGTGCTGACGGTGGCGATGCCGCAGGGAGCGGAGCTGTCAAAGGCCCTGGACCGCGGGATGGAGGTGCGGCCTCGTGCCTGCGCAGTTCCCAGCCTCTTGTGTGGCTCTCCTACTCGTCGACAACGACGCGCGGGTGCCTACCGCTGCGCAGGCGGTGCGACTGCTGCACCACGACTACGCGCGGACGCTGGCGCGCCTGCGGAAAGCCGCGAGCGAGCACGCCGAGCGCGAGGGGATCGCCTTTCCAATAGGCACCTGCTTCGTGCACCGCGTGCACAGGCGCGGCAGGCCTCCCCTGCAGCCACAGCGTACTCCACTATTTCTGAGCAGACCGTGTTTGACAGGCTGTTTGGGGCTGGAGCTCGTCTCAGAGCCTGTGCACCTGCACATGTAAGCTGTGAGCGGCCTTGCAAGCAGACAGCCCTGCTGGCCTGAGGCGCGGCGAGCAAGAGGGCGACAAGCTGGGCCGCGGGGGTCGCAGGTATCGGGCGGTGGTGTTCGGGTGGGACAGGCAGTGCGAGCGCAGCCCGAAGGGGCTGGCGCCCACCGCGTCGTTCAACCCCGCCCAGCCCTTCTACTACTGCCTCCCTGACGAAGGTGGCGCCTGCGTCCCCCGCCACCACCTGGCGGCGCACAGGAGGGTGGGCTCGCACACGTGCAGTCTGTGGGTATCTTCGAAACATGGGTCTCGTGAAGTTGTGCGCAGCTGAGAAACCGGTGCAATGCACGCACCCTGCATGGTGCCATGCTGTGCAGACAGTCTGCATGCACACGTTGATGCCCACTCCACGGCTGGCGCTTCCGCGGAGCTCTGTGCGAACCCAGCGCGCCGAGCACGCCCAGAGCCCGCTGCAGCCACGCGCCGGTCATGGGCTCGCGGCGCGCGCAGACGACTGCCAGCGCGTGTTCGGCGGCGTGCGCACGATGCGGTACGTGGCGCAGGACGACGTGGACGCGGCGCCGGGCGCGCGCATCGCGCACCGCGCCATCCTCAACTTCTTTGACGGCTACAGCGCCCAGGCCGGCAGGTGGGCCGCCCGGCGCGCGGGGAGCGGCGATGGGCAGGGGTGACCTGTGACCAGTGGTGAAAGTTCTGTCGGATTTGTGGACAGCCGTGTATGTGCAAGGGCTGCACCAGGACCACCATGCGACCCCGAAGACGGCCGCGGAGTGAAGCCTGGGTGGGTCAGCTTTTGCCTGATCGACGAGATTGGAGCGGTGTCAGGTGCACCACTGCGCGTGCGCTTGGTGCAGGCACCAGCCATCTCAGGCGCCTGCCCTGTCGCGTGCGCCTCCGCCGCTGCTGGGCGGTTTGACGCGTGTAGCGCAGTCCCACCCCCCCCGGCTGCCGGCCGCAGCAGAAAGGTGCTCAAGCCGGATACCCATGGGGCTGCAGGTATGTGCCAAACAGGCGGCTCGCATTTGAGTTCCCGGATGACTACCCGGTGCCGGAGGTGTCCATTGCGGAGGATGCCAACATCCTGGCACGCGCCGATGTGCCCAGCCGGCCCGCGCAGCAGAGCGAGCGCTTTGAGCGCGAGTGATGGCGGCGCCAGGCTCGCCGCGCCAGGCGGCGGCGCACCGGCCGGAGTGAGCCCGCCCGGCTCGTGAGCTGCGCAGGCGAGAGTGGTGTGCTCATGTCGTGTACCGGCATGTGTGTGTGGCATGCCAGAGCTTTCCATTTTTGTGTCAGCCTGTCCTCTGGGGTCACGAGCTGCTGCTCACTTTCAGACTGGCGCATGCTGTCTTTTGCCAGCAGCTTGTCGGCAGCGTAGTCATGACGGTGATAGGCACCCTGTACCATACCTGTGTCAGGCACACCTGTCCTTGTCGGCATCAGCGTATCACTTGTGCGAATGCACAGGGACATAGACAGGTAGCTGTGCTACATGTTTAACGACCAGTCTGGACAATCACGCCTAGTTGCTACCAGCTACTGTCCTATCCTCCCTCCTTACACCTGTACTTTCTTTCACGCATGCGTGCCTCGGCGCCTGCGGCAAAGCAGCACCGCCAGGCTGGTTTCCGTGGACGAGCCGCACAAGCAGTTCGCTTTTATGGTAAAAGCGGTAAAAGTTTTACCGCGGGCATGCAATGTGTGGCCCACTCACAACGAGGACCGCAGCAGTGAGCGGGCTGTTACAGAGCGCGAGTGCCCACATGCGACACTCCCACCCGCAAGGCCAACAGCTGCAGTGAGCTAGCCCGCCCTCCCACCCCACCCGCGAGGCCAGCAAGCTTCACGTGGTGCACGCGCTGACCCAGCCCTACACCCTGGAGACGCGGCGGCCGTGCATCGCCCCTACAGCCTCCCGCCCAGTGCACGCGGCGGGCGCGCATCGAGGGCGTCACATGTGCACGGGCTGGCTGATGGCCGCGCCGCCGCGCAGCTCGCCCGCCTCGAACTTGCCCCAGGCGCCCTTGAGCACGTCGAATGCGATGTCCGCGATGACAGTCTGGTCGGGCCCGCCGCCGCGCTGGCGCACCTGCGCGCGCCACTCGAGCCGCCACATGAACATGACAGCAGATGCGGCGCTGCCCGGCGGGGACAAGCGGCCAGACGCGCCACAAAGGGCTGCGCCTCTCTGGAGGGGAGCGCTTTCCAGAGAGGCTTGCAGGGCAGGGCGGCCTTCAGGAGCAGGCGGCAGGGAGCAGGCAGAGGGGCCTGGAGTTGCCTGCCTCGCCCCCAGCTGTGCTGTAAGGACTGCACCAGGCCGGCCGCTGCTGTGATGGGTGCGCACGCTGCAGCACGCCCGTGCCAACAGACACCGCCCACAACACGCACGATCAGGCGGTGGCACCTCACGGCACCTCAAGGCGCTGGGCCAGGGTTGCACGCAAGCGTGTGTGCGCCGATTGCGCAGCTTGCCAGCGAGCAACGCCCAGCACGGGCGGCGCGCCTTGTCCGGGTGCACGACCAGGTTGGCGCGCATGTAGGCGCGCTTGACGCGCGCCGGCTCCACCAGGTCAGTCAGCCCCGGCTGCTTCCAGCCCGAGTCCGCCCACAGCACCGTGTGCAGCGTCGACAGCAGCGCCCGGATGTTGCCCGCCTTGCCCGCCTGTGGCCCCAGCCAGGGCGTCACCCCGCGGCCCGGACAGAGCTCCGGCCGAGCCTGGCGCGCGCGGTGCGCGGCACACGGGCGGCGCTCGACATGGCGTCCGGCTCTCTGCGAGCTCCCCGGGTCCCACCCGGCTCTGCGATCTGCGACATGGTAAGAGAGGCGCAGAGGAGGCCGCAGAAGCGATGAAGGCAGCGGCGACGGCGCGACCGCGATGATACCATTGTGCTGGCAGGCGCCTAGCGGGCTGCAGCGCACGCTTGCGCCTCGGGAGCGCGCGCGCCGAAGGCGGCGCACAGGCCGGCGCGCATGTGCAAAGGGTAGTGATAGCGTTACTTTAGCATCAGCAGCTCGGGCGCGCCTGCCAGGCGGCCATGCGCGCGGCGACGGCCTCCTTGGCCGCCGCGCGCGCCTCGGCCTGGCCGGCCTCGGCCGCGTCGCGCGCTGTCTTCTCAGCCAGGCCCGCGCGCATGCGCTCGTGCATCGCCTCGCGCCGCGCTGCGCGCAGCGCGCGCCGCAGCTCCGGCTCGCCCGCGCTGCCCGGCCCGGCAACGCCCCCGTCCTCCCGCTCCTCGTACAGCTCCGCATGCGTGCCGTCGCCGTCGCCGGCGCCAAAGTCGATCATGGCGCCGCCCCGCGGCGCCGCGCTCGGCGCCGCCTGGTCCCGCCCGGCGCCGGCGCGGCCGCCGCCAAGCAGCTCCTCCAGGCCGCTGACGCCGCCGCCGCTGCCGCCGGGCGCCGCAGGCGGCGCGGGCGCCCAGGCGCCGGCGCCCGCGCGGCCGTCAAACCCTAGCAGGTCCGCGTCAGGAGCCGGCGCGGGCGCCGCGGCATGCACAGCTGCGGGCGCGGCAGCGGCGGGCGGCCGCGCGGCGGGCGCCGGGTTGGGGCCCAAGCGGCTGCCGCCGCGCGCGCCCTCGGACAGGCCGAGCAGGTCTGCGGCGGGGCCGCCGGCCGGCGCGGGCGAGGGCGCCGACGCGAGCGGCGCTGCCGCGGCGCCGGGCGCGCCCGACAGCCCCAGCAGGTCGGCCGCGTCAGCCTCCGCGGCCGCCGCTGCGGCGCCCTCCGCCCCATGCCCGCCCGACATCCCCAGCAGGTCCGCCGCATGGGCGTCCTGCGTGCCGCCGCGGCTCTCCCCTATGCGCGCGCGCGCGTCTGCGCCTCCCCCGTTCCCGTCCGCCAGCCCCAGCAGGTCTGCTGCCTCCTGCGCGGGTGCTGACTGCGTTCGGGCGGGCGGCCCCCCCGCCTGCGCGCCCGCGCCCGGCCCGCCAGCCAGCCCCAGCAGGTCCGCCACGGGCGCCGCGCCGCGCGCCTGCGCGCCGCGCGGCCCCTGCCCCTCTCCCCTCCGCGCCCCGGCAGCGCCGCCTGGCGCCGGCGCCCCCGGGCCGGACACCCCGGCATGCCCCGGCCCGGCGCCCGCTTCGGGCGCCGCCGCCCCCGTGCTGCCGGCTGCCTGCGGCACCGCAGCGGCCTCCGCGGCAGGCGCGCGCGCCGCCGCCGCTGCCTCGCCCAGCCCGGCAGCCCCTGCGGCTCTGCCCAGGCTGCCGCTGCGCCGCGGCGGGATCACAGGGTGCTCGCGCGGCGCGCTCTCCCAGTCGCCCCCGTCGCTGGGGCGCCGCCGCGGCTCGCTGTGCGCGCGCGCCGCCGCGCCGCCGCCCTCGCGCGCGCCCTCGACGCCGGCGCCGCGTCGGCCCGCCGGCGGCGCGGCCCCGCGCGCGCGCTGCTCCGGGGCCGGGGCTTCTTCCGCGCCCTGGCCACCGCCGCCGCCCGGCTCCGGCCGCAACGAGCGGCCGAGCACGTCCTGGTCCAGGATGCGCTGCAGCGTCAGGCGGTCGTCCTCGGGCATGGCGCCCAGCGCGGCGGCGCGCCGGTCGGCCGGCAGCGCGGCCAGCTGTGCGGCCCACTCGTAGAAGAATGCGGGCGTGCCGCCGGCGTCGCCCGCACGCGCCCGCGGCCCTGCGCCCGCCACACAGCTCAGCACGCTACCTGGCTGCGCATCTGATGCGCCTCCGCTCAGAAATCCCTACCCTCCTCGTGCAGCTCAGCTGTATGTGCAGGCCGCATGGTGACAGCTGAACCGCCAAGCTGACAGGCCAGACAAACACAGCGGCCAAGCGAGGTAACGGCTCTTGCCCTGGCCCCGGCCGCACCCTTGAGCGCAAACATGTCCCGGCCGCACCCTTGGGCGCAAAAACGCCCCGGCCGCACCCTTGGGCGCAAACACGTCCATGTCGCCCAGCCGGCTCTGCAGGCTGCTCTGCGCGTCCTTGGCCGCGGCGACCACCTTGCGCCCGGCGCCCGCGAGCCAGCGCTGCCCGCTGTTCAGCCACGCGCGCGCGCCCTCGCGCCCCGCCTCGCCCCCGTCCTCGGCCGCGTCGTCGTCACCGCCGCGCCGCCGCGCCTCGCGGCTCCCCAGCTCGTCCGGCGGCTCCACGCTGGTGGGGCGCTGCAGGCGCGCCGGCGGCAGGTGACCCGGCGCCAGCCCGCCGCCGCGGCCCCCCTCGCCCGGGTGGGGCCCCGGCGCCAGCGCCACGTCGTTGCTGCGCACCGGTCCCGCGCCCAACCCGCGACCACCGGCGACTGGCGCGGCGCCGCCGTCGCCGGCCTGGGCAGCCGCGGCGACGTCGCTGCTTGCGCGCCGACGACCCGCCGCCGCCTGCGCCAAGCCGGCGCGCGCGGCCAGCGGCGCGCGCGCCGGCGGCGGCGGGCTCGCTTGGGCCGAGGGCACGGCGGCCTCTGGCGCGGGCGGGGCGCTGCGGGGCGCGGTCGGCGCGCGCGGCGACGCCGGCCCGCCCACCATGCCGCCCCAGTTGTCCTCGCTGCCGGAGCGCGCGCACGCGGACGGCGGCTCCGCCGCGGCCGCCTGGTGGTCCACGACGCCTGCGCGCCAGCCTGTTTGTCAGCGCATGCGCGCTCACCGGCGCAGCACGCCGACTCTGGTGCAGCTCATGGCCCAGAGCAGCGCCTTGAAGTGGAGGTATGTAAACTGTCAGGACACGGCTTAGACGCAGGTCATTGGTCTGGGGCGTGTCCGTGCGGGCCGGGTGTACAGGCGGACTGCACGCTACAAACCATGCGCTGCGGCGGCAGCCGGGTTTAACGATGCATGATCCGCTGCACGCACCCAGCGTCCCGGCGAAGCCGCCCAGCAGGTCGTCCTCGGGCGCATTCGCGGCGCGGCCGCGTGTCTCCCGCGTCGACGCGCCGCTCACGGCAGCAAACGGGTCCGCCGCGCACCCACGACCGCGACCCGGCGCGGCGCCGCCCCCCATGCCAAAGGGGTCCCCCAGCTGCGCGCCGAGCTCCGCCGCAGCGCCGCCCGCACGGCCCCCCGAAAAAGGGTCGGCCAACGGCGCGGGCGCGTCGCCGCCCTGCAGGTCCTCGAGCTCGCCGAAGAGGCCGCCGCCGCCGTCCCCGCCGCCGTTGTCGCCCGCCCTGTGCCGCTGGCCTTGCAGCTCACTTGCAAAGGTAAAGGCATCAAGGCCCTCCGCGCCACCCCCGCCGCGGGGGGCGCCCGCGGGCGCGCCGCTGTGCTGGTCACCCTGTCCGCCGAGCCCGCGGCCGGGCACGCCGTTGCCGCGGCCCGCGCTTGCGCCTGCCGCGCCCTGGAGCAGATCGTCCAGGTCGCCGTGCGCAGAGTGCACCGGCGAGGCCCACGCGCGCGCCGCCACAGGGCTGCCAGCTGCAACGCGCCACACCCGCCGTCACCACAAGCTTCCAGTGCAGCGTGGCAGGGCGGGCTCCTGTGCCGCCTAGCGAGTGCAGCGCGGGCACGGCAGGGCAAGACAGCACTCTGCACTCTATGGACCGCGAGGTCACCGCTCGCGCAGGCACTGCGCCAACAGCTCGCACCAACCCCTGCAGCATTCAGCGGACGGGTGCGGAGGCGCACAGGCTGGGGACGCAGGCGCGCGCAGGACGCCAGCGCGCTGCGGCGAGTCCCAGCTGCCCGGCGCGCTGGCGGTCGCCGCGGCAGGCGCTGGAGCGGCCGGCGCACGCATCGGCCTGCGGCCAGGCCGCAGCTGCATCAGCTCTTGCACCCTCCTGGCACTCCAGGGCAATGACCCGCGCGGCGCGTGCGAGCGCACCTGCTGCGCCTGGGCGCGGCTGACAGCCCCTCAAAGGCAAAGGGGTCGCTGGTGCTGGCCGAGCCCCCAGAGGACGACCGTGAAGCGGTGTTCGCCTCTGCAGTTGCCGACCGAGGCGTCACCTGGGCGGGCCGTGTCTGCGGCAGAGCACGAACCGGCGACTCTGCTGGCCTGGCTGGCGGCGCCTGAGACTTGCCGACAGGAGAGCGACGCATGTTGTGCATGGAAGGCTTCTGAATGTCGATGCCCACGTCGGCCAGCAGGCCAGAGAACCCCCGGTTGTCCTTGAGGTTGGGGGCCATCTTGGCACTGCGGGCACTCCCGGCCGGGAACAAGGCTCAAGTACTTGCAGCTTACTTGCACCAATATGAGCAGGCCCTAGGGTCCTGGCATGCGTTCCACCTGCATGGACACCTAGGCCTTAACACTCTCTAGCGGCTCCCACCGGGCCTCCTGGCAAGAAGCGGACATGCAGCGGCCACTGAGCCGGGTGCGCCAGCAGCGCCGCGCGAGTAATGCCCTCAAGCTCGTTTTCGCCGTGCAACGTCATAGTTGTATATCCTGGCGATGCTCACCTGCGCGGCTCGGCGGCACAGGGTGACCACACGCCCTCCATGTACATGGTCCGCATGTCTTGGCAGAACGCCACAACATGCTGGTCGGATATGACTCGCTCAGCAAGTCGCAAGGAGCGCGTGCGAGTAGGTGTGCGACCGAAATCGTCTCACCTCTGTGGTCGTGATGCAGTCCTTGATGAACTCAAGGTCCTTCGACACGGTGGCAAGCTGCGTCTTGGCATTGGTCAGATTCCGTGCCTGCGCGTGGGCAGCAGCATGAAGTGCATGTGCAGGGCACCACATGGTTCACAGCACCGCGGCTGAGACCTCGCCGGTGGCAGAGCGGTGACCTGCCAGCCCAAATGCAAGCAAAGTCGACACCCCTGCAAGCACCGTCGCTCCTTGACTGCTGTCCTCTGTTCCACTTGCTGGTCAGCAGCGGGCCGTCATGTGCTTGCTGACTAATGCACGCCTGTTGCTGTGCCGAAGCGCACTGCGTGGCGTGTTCTTGCAAGGCTGCCCAATCTGGGCAAGCAGCGCCGAGAAGAGCATGGCGCCCTGCCATCACACCCTGCTAGGGTGGGCCGCTCTGCACTGCCCCAGGCTGGTCTGCAGCTACCAGGCATGCAGCTACCAAGCAGCAGGAGCGGAAACACACCGCTGCGTCTCGTGCACACGCCTGCGACCGTCTCATGTTCACCACCTTCACAGGGCACGCCCTGCACGGCACCCGCTGCTAGCGGCGGGCCACTGCGCGCACCAGCACGTCGGCCGCCTCCGCCAGCGGGTACTCCAGCATCACGTCCGCGCCCAACCACAGCGCCACGCTGGCCGGCTGGCGGATGCGCGCGCGCGCAAACAGCTGCTCCGCGAGCTGGAAGTCGACCTGGGCCTGCGCGCACAAGCCGCACGGTTTCCACCAAGGGGAAGGCACCGGTGCTGCAAGGTATTCCCATGTCACTTGCAAGGCAAGGTAGAGTAGGTCGAGCTGCAGGTTGTCCTTAAGAAGCCTAAGGCTATGTGCAGCCTGCCCGCTGAGCGCCAGTTTGCAGGAAGAGCGGAGGCAGGTCCTGCTGCAGGCTGTTGCTGCCCACAGGCGTGTGGGCATGTTTGCCTCAGCCCACTGGCTACGAGTGCACACATGACAGGGGCAGCGCCCGCGCGCAGGCCAGCAGCGGGTGCGGCATGAGGGCACAGGCCACGCACGTCCTCCCCCGCCTCCCGGCGCTCCAGGAGCATGGCGACGGCCGCGACGGCCTTCTCAATCTCCGGCAGCTTGCCCCGCAGCCGCACGCGGCGCTGGTGCAGGTCCTGCTCCACCAGCCGGTAGTCCTGGTGCCGCGCATTCAGCTCCTGTATCACCTGGTCCGCGGAGCGGTCTGCGGAAAGAGCCGTGCAGTCAGCCGCTTGCCGCCGCCAGGGAGGAGAACGGACACGCTACAGCGCTCCATCGGAAAAGCAGGTCACTCGTCGCACTCACCGCCGACATACGCGGCAACGTTCTCGATGAAGTGTGCAGGCTGCAACTTGATAACGCCGGGGCTGTCTGTGGCCGCTGTTGCCGCCTCGCTCGTGCTCTCTGCCGGCTGCGCAGCCATGGCAGGCGATCACGCAGCCGCGGCAGCAGAGCGCGTAGTGCAAAGCTGTGGCTTCTCCTAGCCTATCTGTGTACGCGATCCAAGTGCTGGGGACGGGGATGCCAGTTATTTGGAGCTGCTGTGCATGTTGGGAGCGCTTGCGCTAGCAGGTGTTACATTTTCCAAGACATTACGGGAAATTGTCAATTTGGCGGGAGGCTGTGGAGCCTGGAGAGAGATGCACCAGGCAGAAGTCTAGCTTGTGACCTTCCCAAGATTATCTGAGGCAATGGCACTCCTGGCACGCCACGCGCCCGGCAGCGCGGCATGTGCGCAGCAGATGCGCGCCCCAACCTTTGGGATGGCCTGGCTGCACGCCACGGCGGCCGCGCCGCGTGAGCCGGCCGCGCGGGCGGCCCTGCAGCTGCGGCGGCAGGCCGGGCGCGAGCCGGGCGCGCGCCTGTGCGCCTGCGCGCCGCGCCTGCAGCCGCAGGCCTTTGCGCGCAGGCGGCTCGTCCGTGTGTGCGCGGGCTGGGGCGCCGAGCCGGAGTGGCAGCCGTGCCGCGTGGCCGACAGCCGCAAGGCGGCTGAGGGCCTGGTGCAGCTGCGCCTGGACATCGGGGAGCTCGCGGGCGGCTACACAAAGCCCGGCCAGTGCGTGCAGGTGCCAGCCTGCCTTCCTGCGCCCACAGCCCCGCCGCGCCGTCACAGCAGCGGCCGGCGAGCAAGCTAGCGTGCTGCGTACTCGCTGAAGCGTGCGCCTGCTTGCGACGCGCGCAGGTGAAGGTGGGCGACAGCAAGCCAGCGTATATGGCGATTGCGTCCGCGCCCGCGGCCAAGGGCTCAGAGATAGAGCTGCTGGTGAAGAACCAGGGGCCGACAGCGGAGCGCCTGTGCAGCATAAAGCCAGGCGCGCCCTCGCGGCACCACCTTGTGCTCGTGTGGCTGACACTCGCTTGAAGTAATCCCTGCGGCGGCACTGCTCAGCCTCCTGTTGCACTGTAGAGCAGGCCGGGTGTCCGTGCGCAGGCAGGTGCGGGAACCAAGTGGGGCCAGAGCTAGAGTTCCTGGGGTTGAAGAGGCTGGGAGGGCGGTATGCTGCTGTTCCCATGAGCAGACTGAACAGCACCGCGCTGTGCCCCGCCAGGTGACACGGTGGACGTCAGCCCCGTGATCGGCAGCGGCTTCCCGGTGGAGCGCGCGCCGGCAGACAAGTTTCCCACGCTCGTCGTGTTCGCGACCGGCACAGGCATTGCGCCCATCAAGGCGCTCATCGACTCCGCCTCGCTGGACGTGCGCGGCCCCCGAGCGCGCCTGCGCAGCGCCACCCGCGCGCGGCGTCCGCCTTGCCGGCTGGGGCCGGGCGAGGCTGGGGCGGCCGGCTCCTTGGAGTGCGAGGACGGCGAGAGACGCGCGCGCCCGCGGCCGGCGCAGGTGGCCCGGCGGAAGGACGTGCGGGTGTACTATGGCACGTTCAACCCGGACAGCACCGCGTACGCAGACCAGAAGGCGCAGTGGGAGGCGGCGGGCGTGCGCGTGATCAACGTGTACTCCGGCTTCGGGCAGGGCTACGTGCAGGACGTCTTCACCAAGGCGCGCCCGCGTGCCCGCGGGGCTGCACCGTGCCGCGTCCAGCCCTCGCCGCGTCGGCGAGAGGCATCGGCCGTGTGGCTGAGGAACGGCTCCGCATGTTGCCACAGCCCCAAAGACGGGGTCTCAGCTCCTGTAGGCCTCCGCGTCAACCAAAAGCGCATGTGGCTCGGCACATAGAGCATGGTGGTCGATTTACCTGTGCGGGTCGGGACGCAGGAGCCGGCAGTGGAGGACTGGTCGAGCGTGAGCGCTGTGCTGTGCGGCCAGAAGGAGCTGACAGAGAGCCTGACCGCGTACCTCTCGGACAAGGGCGTCGCCAAGGAGAGCATCCTTACCAACTGGTAGGGGCAGCGGAGCGCATCCACCAGGATAGATGCGGAGCTCCTTCTGTGCACACGAGTGCCACAGTCAAAACGTGGTCATGCACGCTGTGCAAGGGGTCCTGTACCGGCTTCCTGGTTGCCGTGTGGTGTCCCTCGTGATGCTTCAAGAGGCCCCATCCATGCTGGCTCCAGCACTGCTTGTGCCATTGTTGCAGGCAAGCAAATTGTCTGGTGATGCCAGTTCAGTGCACATGCGCTGCTGGCGCACCCATGAACACTGCTTGGCATGCGCTGTCATGCTGCAGCATGCTCATGCACACACTTGCTGCATGTGCTCATGATGAGCCTTTGCTGCGCTGCGCTGAGCGGACAATAGGTCCAGAATTCTGCCAGCGTGATGCACTGGAAAGCACTCCAATCCTCCATTTCAGTGTGCGTCACTAGAGCAGGCTTGTGTGCTAGCAATGAGTTGGTGTGCTGTAGTCTGCATCAAAGACCGTGATCATGTACTCGTCCATTTGTGGCACCTCCACATGCCAAGCCTGGCCTGACGGCAGCTTCTCATGGAGAGAACTTGCTTGAATAATTCATTAAATGCCGCTCACCAGGTCAGCATGAAGACCACACATTGCAGTCAGCCTGTGCCAGCAGAGCTTGACACACATCTGTGCTCGGTATCTGATGCGCGCCCGTGCAGAGCGCTCTGAAGCATGCAGGAGCTGTACTGCACACTTGCCTCTGCCTCACTGTATATGACGAGGCCTGTGCAGAGGGCCGACGAGAAAAGGCACTGTTTGCGCTCCTCCCCATGAGCACCCAATACGCACTCAGCCCTCACATCTGCAACGCTGCAATAGGGCATTCGCCACGATCCCACTCTGGAGCATGTAACGCGGATGAAGGGCCACCCATCAGCCTTCCTTCCCCCGTTTGTATCCTCGAGCAGACCCGCCGAGGGCTTGCGCGCTTGAATTCCATAGAGCAGAACAGCTCGCACAGCCTCGGGGACGCACAGCACACACTGAGCAAGTGCTGCAGCCAGCATGGACCAGTACGAGAAGCTTGACAAAATCGGGGAGGGCACGTATGGCAAGGTCTACAAAGCGCGAGAGAAGAACACGGCCAGGCTAGTTGCGCTGAAGAAGACGCGCCTGGAGGCGCGCATGCCCACGCGCACAGCCAGGCGCTTGCACGCAGCGCATGCTGCGCACACCTGACACGCGGCACGCGGCTTGCAGATGGAGGAGGAGGGCGTCCCCTCCACAGCGCTGCGGGAGGTGTCGCTGCTGCAGATGCTCAGTGAGAGCAACCATGTTGTGAAGTGCGCGCCCTCGGCTGCTGCGCATGCCCGCACATGCGCACCTATTGCTGCCCCAATGCGCTCGCCCAAGGCAGCTTCAAGGAAGCAGCGGCATCAGACAAACTGCCCATGGTCGCGTGTCGCTGTTGCAGCAGCGTGAAGTGTCCCTGTGTGACCAACTGTGGTATTGCTATGACCTTGCTGCCACTGCTAGAACTGCTGGCCCACACAGCAACCACCAGGCTTGCAAGCTTACCAACGCGGTTCCGCGCTGCACTGCAGGCTCCTGTGCGTGCAGCACGTCGAGGAGCCGCCGCACAACAAGCCCGTCCTGTACCTGGCAAGTGGCTTCCCACGCTTGCTTGACTGAGGATGCTACTGCAAAGTTGGCAGTGTCACGGGTGTACTGACTGTGCTGAGCACTCGCCACCCAGGTCTTCGAGTACCTGAGCACAGATCTGAAAAAGTACATGGACCGCACGGGCAAGGGCGCAACCGGGACGCCCATGCCGCAGAAGCTCATCAAGGCGCGCCGCCCAGTGTCTTGCACCTGCGCCTGAAAGCCAGCCAGCATCATGTGTCTGGACTGGCCCTGGACAGATCTGCAGGCTCTCACTTCTCTCGCACCAGATGTGTTGCCAAAGTGATGGCTGGCGGCCCAGCGCTCTCCGCAAGCCATGGCACGCCGAGGGGGCACAGCGCCGCGCGCGCGCGCGCAGAGCTTCATGTACCAGCTGGTCAAGGGCATCGCGCACTGCCACAAGCACGGCGTGATGCACCGCGACCTGAAGCCGCAGAACCTGCTGGTCGACGACGCGGCCGAGTGCCTGAAGATCGCGGACCTGGGCCTGGGCCGCGCGTTCAGCATCCCCATCAAGAGCTACACGCACGAGGCGCGCCGCCGCCGCCGCCGCCGCCGCGCCGCCCGCGCTGCCGCCGAACCTCCCGCCTTTGCTGTTCTGCGATAGTCGCCCACACGGCGTGCACATCACCACCAGGCAGCTTGCGTACTTGTCACGGGAGGTCTGCTCAGGCGCTGCCGTGCATGGTCACCCTGCAGCAGTGCTGCCGAGGCGGCGCTCAGCGCTGTACGGACACAAACCACAACACAATGTGCTGCTTGGCTCGCGCAAGGTCTGCTGAGGGCGAGGCGGCGCGCGCGCGCGCAGATCGTGACGCTCTGGTACCGCGCGCCGGAGGTGCTGCTGGGCGCGACGCACTACTCGCCCGCGGTCGACATCTGGAGCGTCGGCTGCATCTTCGCCGAGCTCGTTCGGAAGGCGCGTGCGGGCGTGCCTGCCGTTGCGCCGCGCCCCGTCACAGCTATGCCGCGCCGTGGCTGCGGCGGGCGGCGCTGAAGGCATGTTCAGTTACTGTGCAGGAGCAGAGGAGGCTAGCACCTATGAGCACCCAATGGGCTGTCTGGAGCAGCAGCAGTGCATGTGCCGCCAGCCGTATAGTGGCGCACTGCGGCCACCGGCCGCCAGGGCACATGCGTCAAGTCTTGTGATGCAAACCTGCCTGTGTTTTGACCATCACGCTGGTTTCCAACAAGGTTTGGGGAGAGCATGTCAGAGCTCTGTGCAGTGACACCGGAACACAGTGCGCTTCACGCGGCAGCAACGGCGCCGGTGGCGCATGCCGGCCGACGGGCGGGCGCCTGCGGCGCAGGTCGCGCTCTTCCCCGGCGACAGCGAGCTGCAGCAGCTGCTGCACATCTTCAAGCTGCTGGGCACGCCCAGCGAGGACGAGTGGCCCGGCGTCACCAAGCTGCGCGACTGGCACGAGTTCCCCAACTGGGCGCCGCAGAACCTGGCGCAGGCGCGGCGCCCCGGCCGGGCCGCGCCCGCGCAGGCCGCCCCCCCCACCGCACACGCTGCGGCCCGACGCGGCGGGCGACAGGCGCAGCGCACGCGGCGCCCTCACCTGGCACCTGCTTGCATCTTGTTGCCTTTGCCTGACGTGTTTGAAAGCCAGCGGTGCCGGGAAGCTGTGCGCAGGGTCGCTGCGCTGCCAAGCGCACGCTCGCAACGCAGGTCTTCCCCACGCTGGAGCTGGCCGGCGTGCACCTCATGCGGCGCATGTTTGAGTACGACCCGGCCAAGCGCATCTCGGCGCGCGCCCGGCGCCCTGCTCCGCCGCGCCTGACTCGCCATGCCCCGCTGACGCGCCGGTGCCGCAAGGCCGTGGCACAGGAGCCTGCCTTGCGGCATCAGTTAGTGCGCAGCTCTGGCGCAGGCCTCCAGTGTCCACTGGCACCATGGCAGCTCAGCTCAGCACACAGCAGCGCACAGCAGAGCTGGACAGGCTGACACGCGTGGCGGACGGCCCGGGGCTGCGTGCAGGCCAAGGAGGCGCTGGCGCACTGCTACTTCAAGGACGACTTCGAGGACAAGGCCGCCGTGGACGCGCTGGAGAACGAGGCCATCCGCATGCGCGAGGGCTAGGCGCTAGGGCGAGGGCTAGGGTCCGCGAGGTTCCCAGGCCGCGCTCGCGGTGCGCAGTGGCTGCGCCCATGTCGTGCCCCTCGGGGCGGGGGCAGCAGGCCGCGGGCGCGCGCGAGGGGCAGGAGGGCGTTAGGCGCCAGGGGCGGCCCTGCCGCAGCTCACCGCAGCGTCACCGCAGCGCCCGGCTGGCCGCGGCCGCTTGTTGTGCTGGCTTGCGCTCCATTTTCCCAGGCTCCCAGGAGCACGCACGGCGGCACGTTGCGACTTGAGCCTGCAGCAGCAGGCGCTTCATTCTTTACTAGGCGTGCGCACATGCTGTCCACCCCTTCAGGGGCCGCCGCGCGCTCAGCTTGGACGCCCTGCACTGCCAAGCGGCGCTCGACCGCCAGCGGCAGACCGCCTCAAGCAAGTTGGATCCTGCAGGTGTAAGCCTGTGTGCCACCACATCATGTGCTGCTCATGTATCTGACTCATGCACACATACTTACAAGGCGCTTATTCTGACCAAGAACAGCACCAGCTACAGTGTGATGCGCAACCTGCACACTCACAGTGGTGCACGACCTCCCTCTGCAGGCCTAGCAAAACAAGAAACAGAGAAGACGCCTTGCCAAGATAACTCTGGTCCAGGATCAGGAATTAACACCAAGCAATGCGCTTGCATGAGAAGCTAGACTGCCTGCTACCTATACAAGGACAAGGCATTAAAGAAACCTGACTGTGAGAGAAGCACCACGGGTCCTGTCACATGACGTGCACGGGGTGCTTCTCAGGTCACATTGGCCTTGAGAATCCATGGGTATTCTGCAGGCAGGCTCTGCTCGCTGGCTGCGCCAGTGCCGGGCCAGTCCGCAGCTATGGGCGGGCACGCTAAGGCTTGGACCCCCTATCCTCTCACTACTGGAGCTTGGTATAATAAAAGTACTGCCTACCCATGCGCTGCATTGACCTGAGTGAGCACAGCGCTCTGCCTGTCGTCCTGCGTCCAGACCAGACTCAGTCAAGGTGTCATCCCATACTTGACGCCTGCTGACCCCCGCACATCGCCGCCAAACGCGGTTGTGATTTGTTCGCCCAGGCCGGGTAGGCCGCGGACATGCAGCAGCCAATTAAGCTGCGCCATGAAATATGGACTTAAGCATGGACAGCACGCCTCCCGAGCCTCTGGCACTCCACACATGCGGGTCAGCGTGCAATGCGCATGTATGCCGCACAGCCGCGCCTTGGGGGCGGTGCCCGCACGCGCAAAGACGGGGGGGGCGCCGGGGCCAGGGGGCCGGGGCTAGTGAGCCCCCGCCGGCGGCGACGGGGCGCTCAGAAGTGGTGCAGGATCAGGTCGGAGAGCGGGTCCGCCGCCGCGCTGCCCTCGCTGCGGAAGCTGGGGGCGCGGCCCACGCCCGCCCTATTCTGGCTGCCCCAGCCGGACCGGCCCTGGTCGCCCGCGCCGCCGTCGCCGTCGCCGCCGGCCCGCCGCCCGCCGCGCAGCACGCGCGCGAGCCAGCCGACCAGCGTCCCGCCGCCGCGCCCCGCGCCGGCCGCGTCCCCGAACCAGTTCCCGGGCACCAGGCTCAGCCCGGCGTCCGGCCCGCCGCCGGGCGGCGGCCCACCGGCCTGCGCGGCCGCGCCCGCGGCGCCGCGCGCGCCGGCCGACGCGCGCGCGGCGCTCGCGCCCGGATGCATTGCCGATGTGGAGGCCGCGGAGTCTGTCGCCACACAGCACGCTCTCTGTGAGGGTGCATGGAAAGCGCGCGCATGCCTGACGGCGCAGGGCTGCGCTTGCATGGTGATGTTGCCTGAACAAGCCACGTTGAGCCGGGAGACTGCCGCCTGCTCACCGAGCGAGAGCAGTCTGGGCCAGCGCACCCTGGAGCGAGGACGCAGAGCAGTGCCCCTCCGCGCGCTCCCGCAGCCCGCTCTCGCCGCCAGCAAAAGGCAGCTCTGCTGACCCTGGCAGGGTATCAGCCGTGCCGCTGGCGCGCGCGGACAGGCTGACGGCGCGCGCGCACGGCTCGTCCGAGCGCCAGCAGCAGTCCGGTTCCTCTGACACCGCGTGGCTGGGGTCATCGTCGTCGGCGAGCCCGCAGACCCAGGGCTCCAGCAGCAGCGCGGTCGCGGTCAGGCGCTGCGCGGGGTCCACGCGCAGCAGGGCGGCCAGCACGACCTGCGGGGCACGGGTATGGTCTTACCGTGTGAAGCAATCTTTCATGTGGATGTATGTGTGCACCTGTCCTGGTGCCAGCATGATGGTTCGCATGGTAGCCGACCAGAGACGTGCCAGCAAGCAGAGCCGTGCTGGCCTGAGGGCGTGTCTGGGGGTCTGGCAGCCCCAGCTCGTGCGCGCCGACTGCAGACGCTCGGTCAGGCGCCTGACAGTGTATGCAGCAGGCACGACAGCCGCCGCATCTGGTGGTGCAGCAGCCGGGCCATCGGCAGGCTGTGTTGCCCGCCCTAGACGGGCGCGCAGGGGCGGCAGCCACATATGCGCGATAAACAGGGTGCGCTTGCCATGCCGCCCGGAATTGCCTGCCATGGCAACACAACACGTGGGACAGGGCGGCACGGCGGCTGGGCCGGGCAGGGGCCGACCAGCGCGCCGGTGGATGGCAGCGCGGCGGGCGGCAGGCCGCGCAGCGCGCGCTGCAGGCGCGCGTCCAGGCCCGCCTGCCGCTCCTCCACGGGCGCGCGCGCGCCGGCGCCCCAAGCCGCCGCGGGCAGCGGCGCACCGGTCAGCAGCGCCCACAGCAGCGCGCCCAGGGCCCTGCGGCGGCGGGCCTGGGGTTAGTGGCCGAGCTATGCTGGCCATCGAGCGTGGCTGGCATGCGCGGCTGCCTGCCCTCCGCGCATGCGCCGCGGGCATAGTCATAAGAGGACGTGCATCCAAAGGTGCCCTGGGCTCAATTAAGCCCATAATCTCTAGGCTGAGAGTGCATGGGAGCTCACTACCTCAGCGCTCTGTGCCATGGCGGCCGAGGAGGCGCAGCAGCCCATGCGAGCGCGCACACCGCCGCATCGGGCGCACGCTCGCACCGCCGCCCGCGCTCACACGCGCAAGCCACACCTCACGCCCGGCGAGGCGAGGGCGCCGGGCGCACCACATGTCCGTGGCGGGCGTGTACGCGACCGCCGCGTCGCGCCGCGTCAGCGCGAGCTCCGGCGCGAGCAGCGCCGGCTCGCCCAGGCGCGCCGGGTCGGCGAACACGCCGAACGCGTCCAGCGCGGCCGTGCAGCAGCCGTCCGCCAGCCTGCGCCGCGCGCGCGCAGGCTGCCGTCGGGTCCCAGACGCGCATGGGGAGGTCCAGCAGCGCCGGGCCTCTTCCGCACGGCCGAGGCAATCAGGCGCGCTCCAAAGGGTGCAGGAACCAGCCGCGGGCTGCACAGCCTGCGTCGGGGTGTGCGACAGGAGCCCTGCCAGAGCGCCCGCGACCCGCACTACCAGACACGGGCTGCCGTGCAAGCCGCGCCGCGAGCAGAGCGCTCACGAGCACACCTCGCAGCCCGCCCGCCCGGCACGGAACCCAAACGGGCCCGCCGGCGGCGCGCCTGGCGGTGTCAAAGCTCTCGCCGTCGCCCAGCACGACCGCCGCCGGGCCGACCGCGCGGTGCACCAGGCGGTCGGCGTGCAGCTCCGCGAGCGCGAGCGCCGCGTTGGCGGCCACAGTGCGCGCGGCCGCCTCCGGCAGCGCGCCGCCGCCGCCGGCGGCCAGCACCTCGCCCAGTGTGCGCTCGCCCTGACCCTGGCCTGTGCCAGGGTCAGGGTGCAGGCGGCCCCAGGCGCCGCTACCATGGGCGACGCAGGCGCAGGCGCGCCCGCCTGCTCGCGCGCCTGCTCGCGTGCGTCGTCTGCGCGCCACGCCTTGATGCCGCCCTCGGCGCCGCCGCTGCCGCCCGCGACGCCCAGCTTCAGCGGCGCGCCGGCGCCGCCCTTGCCGGCCAGCCCGCCGCCGGCGCGCCACGGCGACGATGGGGGCAATGGCGACGCCGTGATATGTGCGGCCCACGGCGGCGGTGCCGAGTGTGTGGGCGCCGAGTCGACTGGGTGCAGGCGCTCCGCATCGGCCGCAGCGTCCAGCGCGCCCGCCAGCGAGCGCCGCACGGTGGCCGAGCGCAGCGGCGGCGGCCGGCGCCGGCGCGGCGCGCGCTGCCGCTCCTCCGTGAACAGCGCCGCGTCCGCAGCGGCCGCCGATGGGCCGGGCGACCCGGGCGCGCCAGCGCCCGACCCGGGCCCCGCCGCTGCCCCCCGGGGCGCGGGCGCACCCCCCAGCCCGTCGCCCTTCCCGCTGGTGCCCGCCCCGGCGGCCCTGCTCAGCTCTTCGCCAGCCCCCGGCGCGTGCACTGCGCCCGAGACCAGGCCGGGCCGCTCGGGATCGGCACACCCACCCGGCGCTGTCGCGGCGTGCCGCGTCCACGATGCGGCGGGCTCGGCGGCCGGCGGCACCGCCTGGCGCTCCTCCGCCGCCGCCGCCAGCCGCCCCAGGCCGCTGCCCCAGCGCGCGCGCTGCAGCGGCGGCTGCAGCCCGCCGTCGCACGCGGGGCGCGCCAGGTCCGCGGCGGCCCTCTGCGCCAGGCCCGGCAGTGCCGAGGGCGCCAGCGGCGGGGAAGCAGCGCTGGCGCCTGTCTCGGCGAAGCCGTCCGCGGCTCCCCTCACGCCGCTGCCGCCGCCTGCAGCGGGCTCCTGCACGACGAGCAGCGGCGCGGGTGGCGCGCGGCGCACGGCGGGCGCCCAGCCCGGGCCCAGCTGCGCATAGGCGGCCTCGGACGACACCGAGTCGAAGCGCAGCAGCGGCGCCCTTGCCGGCGCCGGCTCCGCGCGCGCTTCCGCGCGCTGCACGGCCGGCGCGCGCATCTCGCAGCCGCCGGCGCGCGCGCCGGGCCAGGCGTCGCCGCTGCTGCAGGACGACAGCGCGCGCGACGAGCGGCGCGGGCAGAACCCCGCCAGGGCGTCGAGCTCGCCCGCGGCCGCCGCGTCAACGTCCATAGCCTGGCCTTCAGAGTCCGGGCCATGCTCGACCGACGGGGCGGCCTCGGGCGGCGTCGGCGCGCGCAGCGCGCCCACCGCGCGCCCGGGCCAGGCCCGGGGTCGCGGGTAGCCGCCCCATGCCGGGCGCGGTGGCCCGCCCAGAGCCCCTGCGGCCTCCAGCAGCGCAGGGTGCCACCGCGCCTGGCGCAGCGCGTCTGGCTCGTCGGCCGCGGCGTCGAGCGCCGCGAGCGCCTCACGGCAGCCGCCGCCGCTGGCGCCCGCGGTCGGCATGCCGGCGATGAGGCGGTCGCAGGCGGCCGGCAGGAGCAGCATGTGGGTGCGCCGCTGGCCGCGCGCGCGGCAGCACCGCCGGGTCGCTGTGCGCTGTCAAGGCGCCACGCCACTGTGTGGGGGCTCCTCACACCCAGCGCCCCCTGCGCAGCACACGAAGAGCGGCTCAATGGGCGTGGCTGAGCCAGCAGTGTGTCGCCTTGAGGCTGGGGAGCAGCGGGTTGGCTACGAGGGCGCAGCAATGGCCAGGCCTACGTGGCACCACAGCCACAAGCACGACAGTGACCCCTGGGGCGCTTGCATCTGCTGTCGTCCTGGGTAAGGCACGTTGGTCCACCCTGGGCAAGTTTAGTATTGGGGGCTATTCCGTGTGGCTCCTGCAGGCCGCCCGCACCCCTGAGCAACCTGGGGCGGGCCTCGCCGGCGCCGATGCAGCGCAGGCCTGTGCATCCAGGCCTGGCCCGCGCAGGGCGCCCGCACCTGCCAGCGTGCTCTCTCAGCTGCGCTGCAAGCGTGTACCCTGCAGCACGCGGGGCTCTGCTCCGCTCCCAGGCACAGCGCCTCCCGCTCTCCAGTGGACAGGCTGCCCGATTCCGTGGTCTCCCTCTCCAAGCACCAGGGCCTCGTGGTCAGGGGCTAAAGTGCAGCAGCAGTGAGGCCTGCTGCGCTGCGCACGGTGCTCCGAGCGGGCAGTCCTGATCTGGGAATCGAATGTTCAGTTCAAAAATGCCAGGGTGCGAGCGGGGTTTTGCTGGACGCCCTGATGGCACTGCGAGTTTTGCGCCATACTGCGCCTGCACAGCTCTTACAGCCAGGGCGCATGTCTGCAAGCTCCCTGTTACGCGCAGTCTTCATCGGGCACTCGTTCCCCATTGCAGACAGCAGCTTTGCTCGCGTGGACGCCACGCACTGGGTGCGTTTGCACGGCAATAGTTCGCCCGGCTTGCCCGCTTTCTTATTTATACAGTTTTCAGAGGTTGCCAACTTCTTGCAAAATGCAAGCATTGACTCGTCATACTTGCTTCGGTTGTTCCGCCTGCCAAGGTGCAAGCCCCGCGCTCGCGCAGGTCTTTGACGTGGGCGCAGTCAGCCCCCAGGGCGCGCTCGTGCTGAAGGAGGTGGCCGTGTTCCTGGCGCAGCCGCTGCCGGACGCGGCGAGCGCGCTCGGCGTGTATGTGTC
>JAABUV010002706.1_pt1 | contig 23598 bp, 25 predicted proteins | sample 5559971 | NCBI WGS metagenome assembly JAABUV01 (sample SAMN10711881, study PRJNA513362) | rock metagenome | isolation source: Antarctica rocks | place: Antarctica: Victoria Land, Knobhead nord | collected 2015-12-19
TACAGTCAATTTCTTATGACTTTCAATGATGAGATTGAGTAGAATTTTATGAGTGATGATCTTCTTAAATATCTTTTCATCATAATCTCTTATTAGCTTCTCTTTTGTCAATGATATAGATTGAATTTCTAGTTTCTTGCATACTCTATTGATTAAATTAGCGTGTATGATTATGTAGATGATTGAATCACTGTTTATTAAAGAACGAAGGCTGAAAGATTGATTCTGAGAAATGAGATGAGCATCAATTAGAAATGACTTTTCAAAGTAATTTTCTTTCAATAGAATTTCGTCTAGTTTGCACAAAGATATAATCTCTATCTCTTTAATGACTTTTGAAGAGATGACTAGTTTTTTGAATCGAAATCGAAATTGAAATCAAAGCAATCATATTCATCATTCACTGCATTAATTCTAGTAGGTTGATCAAGACACTCTTTAAAGCTATAATCTGATTTATGATATATAAAACAGATTTCAACTAGAATGTCTGCTTCTTTGACGCTAGTTAAAATCGCGTCGCGCGACTTTAGCTGATCAGACTTCAAGTGATTAACTGACGAAGTGATAATAGTCGCTTTATGAAAGATAGTTTTAGAAAGATCATCAACGCGTTTGATCTTGTTCTTGATCTCTCGAATGACTCGCTGATCATTATTCAAATGAATCAGATAGAAACGAATTTCTTTTAGAAAATCAGATTGAACTAGTTGATCTACTCAAATGAATCAAAGATGAAAGTGTATTTTATCTTTCAAATCAGCGATCAGTTACTTCTTGTGATAGTCTAGATAGAAAGATAGACGTTGAAACTGAGTATAAAATTTATTGAATTTCTTAAATTCTTGAATCAAGTTGTAGTATTTTCTACGAAAGTTAACTTTCTTATCTGAATCATTGAACAACTCAGCTAGTTCTTTCAAAAATTTATCGACAATCTTATAAAAATTGACATAGTCATGTTCACGTCTAGATTGAATAACTTCAGCTGCGTCATTGAATAATCTGAAGTGTACATAGCTCAGTTTGACTCGTTCATTTGAAAAGAGATCGACGTTGATCTCTAGTTTATTCTGAATTTTTCCGTATCAGTTCTTTCAAATAGAATTCTTTTCATCAGTAAACAGCAAAGAATCAGGTATTTTTTGAGATCTAAAACGTTCAGAGTAAATGAAATCAGAAGAAGTGTTTTCTTTAGCTTGAAGTCTAGTCTTTAACTCTTTGATTTCGTCTTCTTCTTGTTTATCTAACTCGTAGAGTCAATCTGTTTCTTTATCAAGAACTAGACTTTAAGTCTTTCAAATTTCGTAGAACATGAGAAGTATTATCATTTTAGCAAATGATTCGTCATCTTCATGAATAAATGATGCAGCACTTGATGATTTTGATGAATCAGCATCAGAGATTTGAGAGAAACGATTTTGAAATTCTTCGAAACACTCTTCAGTAGATGAAAGACTAAACATAATGAGATTTGTTTAAAAAAGAGAAATTGAACAAGTGATGATACTTGATGATTGAAGAAGAAAGACGTATAGAATAATGTTTAATCTTCAACAAAGAAGATGAGATTTGTTTATTGATTGATTTTGTTGATTCTTTAGCAAACAACAAAGATTCTTTATCATTGAATCTATCAATCGATTTGATTCTTGAGCAATTCACGAAGATTCTTTATCGTGATTCTCTTAATCGAGTTGAACAGCTTATTTTCACTTGTCTACTTCACAAGAATGAGTTGATTCTCTTGATTGAATGAACTCTGCATACTTAGTGAGTGATAAGTTATCTAGCGATTCAAACAGTCTTGTCATTGATTCTATCAAACTTTCTAGTATTGTTCTATCATTCAATTATCATTGATCATTAGATAAATGAATTTCTTTAGACTTATTCTGTCTAAACGAGTATGTTGAATGAGTAATGAGATCAGTATCATGTGATTAATGAATTCTTAATATAATGTCAGAATCATGTCTAAATGATACAATCAATGAAGATCAGAGTTAATAGTGCTTGATCTTTAGAAATAGTTATAACTGAATATTAAGAATACAGAAGAAGATGAGTACAAAAGCTTCTATTTAAGTAATATTCAGAGACTGCGCTAAGCTTGAAGAAAATGTGTTTGTGACATGAGTAAAATGTGATGTAGAAAGAAAGATGATGTTAAACAAAAAGATGTTGAGAAAAGAAAATAGAGACTGAGTCAGATCTGAGTCAGATCTTAATCAGATCTTGACTAGAGACATTGACTAGCTCTAATCAGTCTTGATACGTTCGTAACAGAGAGCATCTCTTGTACAATTTGAAAACTCAGTAATCAAGATGATTTGCCTTCTGAATCACTTAAATCATTCGAATCTACTGATTCTACTGATCTAGCAGATGATGATGATGAAAATGATCATTGCAATCGCTGAAATTCTACTGAAGTGAAATTCTTTAACTCTATGTATAATGACAAGTTCATGCACATTGATGATTTTCTGAAGCATTCAGACAAGAAGACATACTTTCAAGATGTTCATCTTTTCATTGAACGTGTCAAGAATATTCTTCATATTAAAGATGCTAATTTAGTGAGAATAAATCTATGAATCTGTCTTCAAGACATCACGATGAAATGATATATTAAAGAGCTTATCAATGATGAGAAAAGATTGATCAAATATGAAGACAATGTCAATGAGTGAATACACGCTTTAATTAAACGCTTTCGTGAGTAATCTTGCATTGCTCTGAACATGATTATCAAAGAAAGATACATCATGAAAGATGCACGACGAAATCAAGAATCTTGCAAGTATGCTCAGATCATATTAAGAGCTGTTAAATCAACGAAACTAAACTTCATCTTCAATCAATTATCAATTATCTACAACGACATTGATTTGAAATTTCAAAGAAATCTTATGATATTTACTTTCGTCATCAAGATTAATGATTTTCTATATGATATGAACAATAGAAAATACATCTGATGAGAGCTAGCAGCTAAATATCGAGAAAACATCGAAACTAGTATCAGTACGTTAAATATCAATCGCAGTACTGAAAGCAGTAATCAACGCAGCAATAATCGACGCGATAATAAGAATATCAATCAGTATGATAGTTTTAACTCTCAGTCGAATTTTCAGCGACAATTTCAGAATGATTTCAAACAAATCTCGAGATTTTCAAACTATCAGAACAATGCTTATCAGAATCAGTTTCAGCAGTCTTTGCAGTCAAACGTAAATACAATGATGTCAACTTTGTCAGCTTCACGACAGTTATTATTGCTAACAAACGACGAAAATGCGTCAAGTTCGAATTAGCGTTTATTCTATTCAAATAACTGAGAGCGTGACAAGTCATTATTCAAATCATCATTTTAATCATGATCTCAACGAGTCTATCAAGTCTCTATCAAGAATCAGAAGAACAAAGAGATGAAAATCAATACTGAAGAGCAGAAAGTTTATCATGATAATGAATAAGATCAGTATCAAATCGCTATTCAGCAAGCATATCTGTAAAATGTCTTTAATGCGTACGCTGAAGAAACTTTTAAGAAGAATCAATCTTAAATTGAATTGAAATTGAATTTCAATCAGAAAGATGACTCTGTGAATGCAGACTTTGTGATTCATTGACAATTTGTAAAGAGTGACAGAGACAGATTTTAGCGCTTTTAACGATCAATATTTCAAATATTCATTTAATCTCATGTTTCAGATTTGCGTTACTTTTAGCTGATGCATATTCATAAAAGCGTCAATATTTTCAACATCTTTAACATCTCTGACATTCTCATAAGCGCAGTATGCGTCTTTATCATTTAATTCAATAAACATAACTATTTTAACATTTGTAGCATTGATACGTAGTTGCAACGTTGAATAATTAATGATTAATTTGACTATCTAAATAATAGCTATTTAATATATGCGTCAAGAAAGTCAATGAAAAAGTCAATGAGAAAGTAAATGAGAAAGTTAATGAGTAAATTAAAGAGATAGAGAGTCATGTAGAATGATTGATAAAGTCGTGTTTGAAGCTTAATAGAGAACAAATTTGATTCTTGATTGCGAAGCAATTCAAAGCTTGGTGAGAAGTCATGTAAAGAGTCATGAAGAAAGTCATGTAGAGAGTCATGTAAAGAATCATGTAGTAAAAAGATCAGTAAATGACTTGATTGAAAGATTATTAGAAAGCTCACTAAATGACTTGATCGAAAGATCAGTAGAAAGCTTACTAGTAGAAAGATCAATAGAAAGATTGATTGAAAGATCAGTAGAAAGCTCATTAAATGACTTGGTCAAAAGATCAGTAGAAAGCTTACTAGTAGAAAGATCAATAGAAAGATTGATCGAAAGATCAGTAGAAAGCTCACTAGATGACTTGACTGAAAGATCAGTAGAAAGGTCAGCGAGAATGCTTGATAAAGAAACATGAAGAATGCTTGATAGAGAGTCATGAAGAAAGTCATGTAGAAAGCATTGTTTGATTCGTGTTATGCGCTCGATCGACACGTATTTTGAAGCATGTAGAATGTTTGATAGAGTGTTTGATAGAAAGCTCAGTCGATAGCTCAATAAATAGCTCAGTAGAAAGATTGATAGAAAGATTGATAGAAAGATCAATAGAAAGATCGATCGAAAGATCAGTAGAAAGATCAGTGAAAAGCTTAGTAGAAAGCATTGTTTGAAGCATTGTTTGATTTATGTTATGCGCTTGATCAACGCGTCTTTTGAAGCATGTTTTAAAATGATAGACTGACTACTAAATGAACGAGTAGATAGCTGAGTTGATAACTGAGTTGATAGCTGAGTTAATAGCTGAGTTGATAGCTGAACATGTTGATATTTTGATTGTTGTTGTTCTAGAAAGTAGAAACTACGAAGGGAAAAAGAAGGTGAAAACTTCGAACTTTCTAGCGTCAGCGTAGATAGAAAGTCATATAGAAAGCATTGTTTGAAGCACTGTTTAACGTGTTTTGTGCGCTTAATCAACGCATTTGATAGAGCATTTAATAGAGTATTTGATAGAGAGTTTGATAGAAAGTAGAATGACGAGTAAGTGAGTAAGTAGAGTGAAGAGTAAATAAGCGAGTAAATAGACAAGTAGAATAAAGAGTAGATAAGCGAGTAAATAGATGAGTAGTAGACTGAATGTGATAAAAGAAACGAAAGTGATGAAAGTGATGAAAGCGACGAAAGCGCGATTCAGTTCAACGACATATGAAATGATTGCAGATTTTATTCATAAAATCTGATCACATTCAGATGAGTTCAGCTAAAATTTCAACTTTATTTCGCTTTAAGCGACAAACGTTTCTTTAGCTAAATTCAATAATTCAATTCACTTTTCAAACTGCAAATGTTTTTACAATCAAATCTATAACTACTAAAGTCTGTGAACATTGTGATCAAGACTTTGAATCAGAAAATAAGCTTCATCATCATCTTAAAAAGTGTTTGATCGTTTAATCAATAAACAAGTCAGTTGCTTTCTCAGTTACATTGAAGTCATCATTAAAGAAAAAGTGCATTCTTATTGAATCTTCTTCGAAATCATTGCAAATCGTTGACTACGTTTTTCGTAATTGACAATATGTTACAGTCAAAGTCTGCTGAAGTTTTGATGAATCAGAAGAAGATATTGTCTTAAACACAGAATGTATCATGACAATAGCAAATCATAAGTTTATTGAATTCATTGCTTTGAATACATTAATACAGAAAATGACATCACTCATATCTGTATGAAACATTAAAAACAAGATTCATCACTTCAATAACTTTGTGATGCTGATCACATATATTCATGAATTTCTATCTGATGATAAATCGATAACAACTTGCTTTCGTTGAAAAATTCATCTGATCGATGATCTCAAAGTAAAGATACTTCTAGAAATTGACATTATGATTATAAAGAAGATGCAACTAGATCTGAATGAAAAGATTGTCAGAATAAATAGTTGTCAAGAATTTACTGTCAACATTTTCGTATTCACTAGAAATCTGTTGAATCTTAAGCGAATAGTTCAAATCAAAGATTGAATCATGATTTCATCTCATGCACTTCTGAAAGTATCTGTTCTTGCGAAGAAGAATAAGCTATCTACTGATCATGATCTGATCTTCAAGCCTGACTATGATCAAGATCTGAAACAGATGAATGATCTTTTCACTCATGTAGTAAACATCAGTTTTTTCTTTGTGCAAGTTCGAAATGACATTGAAAAATCAGTCATCATTCAACGATATGCAAAAATTGAAGCAGTGCTTGAGTATGAAGAAGATGACTGCTTTCTGACGAATTCAACAAATCATCATCTGATGATCATTGATTGAAAGCAGCATAAAACTTCTGACTGAAAAAGTTCACTTCTAAGAAAAATATCAGTTCTCATCATCATCATCGCAACTTTATCAACTGCAAATTCAAATTATTATCATCTTCAACATCAACAGTATCAAATCTACTTTCGATCAAAGTCAATTCTGATCTGAAAATCATTTTGCAGAACGACATCACTATAGCAGAGATCATTAATTTCTATGACATATGAACAGATCAAGAAAACACTGTTGATATTCTCAAGAAGAATTGAATGTCAATCACTTTAGTTTCTGAGACTAAGATTTCGTCTGCAAGAGTGTATTCTCTCAGTACTAAAGATAAGAAACTGATAAATGAGATCTTTGATAAGCTTCATAAACAATATAAGCTTACTTGAATCAAACAGTCAACGCTCTATGATTTTTCAGTTTTTGTTGTATGACGAGATATCAATGAAATTCAAAAAGAGCATGTTGTAGTTGACATTTAAGATTTAAACAAGATTTCTCTGCAAGACAGCTATTCAATGTCATTGCAAGCAATCATTACAACTGTCGTTGCAGAATGTTAATACATTATTGTAATAAATGTCAATGATTATTTCTATCAGTGAAAAGTCAGATCAATTGATCGAAACAAACTAATCGTTGTCTCTCATCGAAAGCAGAAACAGTTTGAGATAGCTGTTATGAAATTCAAAAACTCTTCTTCATATGTTCAACATCAGACAGATTGACTGCTGTGATCTCATTAACGCTATGCTCAAGTTTATATAAATGACATTGTCATCTTTTCAAGAACTCTGAAAGATAACTTGAAGCATTTACATGCTGTGTTTCAACTATTTTCGAAGAAAAGAGTTAGCATTTCGTCAAAGAAATCATTCATAGACTATTCATCAATAATACTGCTTAATCAGAAAGTCAACGATTTCAATCTGACTATTTCAGTCGAAAAACTCAAGACTATAATCTCTCTAGACTTTTCATGAACACTGCGTGCACTGAATATCTATTTAAATATAATTGATTGACTAAGAAACTATGTTTCATACTATGCTCAAATAGTAGAATCGTTGCAGAGACATAAAACTAAATTATCAGTAGATTTACTTAAGAATAATTTAAATGCTCATTGAAGTGAGATTGATAAAAGAGCTTTTGAGTCAATCAAGTTAAAAGTCAGATTCTTTCAACATCTTCAGAATCACTTTGTCAGAAAGAAAATACTGACTCATTTTAATTCTGATTGTCAATTATGAATCAATCTTGACGCATTCAAGAAAATTAATTTCGTTGATATGATTTATCACGTCAAAGATGAGAAGATGATCTTTACTCAATTAAATGTTTAATTTATACTATTTCTGAGCAGAATTCTTAATTTTGCTGAAAGAAACTACTAATTCACGAAACTGAAAGTAGCTGACTTGATCTGAGTGATCAAAAAGATTCATCACATGATGTAATTCACTCTGAAATCACTCACTATCATTTACATCAATCATGCAATCGCTGTGATGATTGCTAAACAGACTAGTTTAATGACTGCAAACACAGATAAGTTGAATCTGCATCTTATTCAAGTCTCTCAATATTTGTTCATCTTTCAGCTAAATATATGACACAAAGTCGACAAGACTAATATCATGCTTGATGCATTATTCAGACTTCTTCGTGATAAGCTTGAACTGAAATCAATGAAAGAAACTTTCAAAGATGACATACTGAATCTACTGCACAAAAGAATTGTATATAAGAATCAGATAACTTATGTCTGCACTATCTCTCTGATTGAGCTGTCACTCAAGTTCAAAAGCAATCTTATTGAAGCATTAAAAGATGACAAACGTTGAAAGAACATACTAAGTATAGTACGCAAGAAGACTACAGAATCATTGAATGATCAGACAGTCATTTGATGATCTTGAGAAAGTCACTTTGAAGTTCAGAAGAAACTTTTGTATCATGTTAATGAAAACTCAAAGCGTCACATTTGATTAGTGATTCTCAAGAAATTGAAACACAAAGTGTTCTCACTGACTCACAGTTCTCATCATGCTGATTTTCATCAAATCTATCAGCGAATTGTTGAAATTATGTATATACGAAAACTCACTTTCAGACTTTGAAAGTTTATTAATCATTGCTTGAAGTGTCAGCTATATTAAATCAGACAACATCAATCATATAATGAGATGATTTTGATAAGTTCTGCAAACATTTTCTTTCATACAATCACGCTAAACTTTATTCTAGCATTATCAATCAGCATAGACGAATTAAAGTGTTTACTAATCATCATCAACAAATTCTTTAAGAGACTTATGCTGATTTCTGACAAATTAATCTGATCAACGAAGAAGTGAGCTTATGCTTTGATTGAAAGACTGCAGCAAGCGAATTGAAATATGTTGTCAGCAATCATATTCAATCATGATCTCAAATTTCTATCAGACTTCTGACAAGCTACGTTTGAGAAATTAGAAATCTCGTTGCTGACAAGCATGATTTATCATTCTCAAATCAATAATCAAAGTGAGCATTCTAATCAAACTATGAAGATTGCTTTATGTTTTCTACTCTTCAGTATCAACAAATTGCTATGATTGTTTCTGTTAATCAGTCTACAAGCTAACTTCAACAACTTCACGTTCATCAACACAGGTAAATCTTTTAATAAGATTGTTTATGACTTCAAAACTACAAACATCTTATCACTTATTAGTTCTGAAGATTGCTTCAACTACGCAGCGAAATGATTTATAAATGTATTCAAAGCTGTTGATGCTATTACTTTCGTAAGAGTCAAGACGAAAGCATGATATGATCATAATCATAAGTCAATGATTTTATGAATCGAAGACTATGCATTTCTACAATTACATCACGACTATCATCTGTCAAATCACTCATTTAAAAAACTCAGTCAGCAATACTGTGATTCTTTTCTGATTATCAAATAAGTCGAAAAGCTTACATATGAGCTTGAGCTTTCGTCACACTGAAGAATTCAGTCGATCATCTTCATAATGCAATTAGAATCAGCACTCAAGAGTGCAGACTCATTCAAGCATTCACAATCAGATAATTCTTTCTTTATAGAAGTAGAAGAAAACATTGACGAATGAGTCTCATACGAAATCGAGAAGCTCATTGATGATAGAGTTCAACGATTTGACAGAAAATCACTCATACGCGAATATTTAGTAAGATGAAAAGAATATGAATCAGAGTACAATGAGTGATACGACAAAGATTTGCTTGATAACGCATCTGATTTTTTTATTTTTTTATTTCTTCATTAAGTGCATGCAGTCTATGACTATGACACTGTTTAGACGCTGTGCATATGTTAAATTACATGTATTTTGATCAAAGTCACTGCTTTATATCTTTTCATTGATCAATCACATTGATAGTTTGTGCAAACAAGCACTTTCAATCAAACAACTTCTTTCTTTCGTGCTCTCATTTTCTCATCTCTTCATGTTCTTCTCACTTTACTTTTTTGTTTTCAATAGTCATTTTCTTGTTGCAATTCAAGTACTTTTCAAGTACTTTAGCATTGTGATTTTTTCAATCTTGATGATAAACAACATCAATATAATGTTTGTGTTTTTGAACTGTGCTTTTGCTTTAAGCTGTAACTGTTCTGCTCTATAATGTTTGCAGTTCAGTAGTAAGTGTTTCAACGTTTGTTTCATCTTGCATATTTCATAGCATTTGTTTGAGTCATTTTCTGATAATCAATGCAAATAGCTTTTGAAATAGTCATGTCTCATTTTTAGCTGTATAAATGTTGAAAATGTCAGTCTGTCTATTTTTCAAAGCTTTTTCAGTGATCTGTAACTCAGATTCATTCTCGCTGTATGCTTCTGATACTGATTTTCTTTTTTGATGCTGTCATTTCATGCAATTAGTCATTGCTCTTTTGTCTCTTTGTCTATTTGCTTTTTGATGAAGCTCATGATTGTTTTTTTCCTGATGTTGATTATCAATCTTTTTCATGTTGCATCTTTGATCAATTAATTCACTGCTTCGTTCTTGATGATGTTTTTGCGACTTGATACTCACTGTATGCAAATATGACATCAATTTTGTTGCAGATTGATCAGATTTTATCATATGTTATTGAATAACTTTGAATTGACATTGCTCTTTGTCTTTAGTCTTTGCAGCGTCATTTGACTGTCTGTGTACACTCAAATTTCGCTGTCTTCAGATGCTTCTTCGCTGCATATCGCGATTGCATCATCAATAGCTTGCAATTTCGCTTTCATTATGATCATTTCATCAATCACGCTTGTCATCTTGCTGCATCTAACAGACTCATGCATGAATATCATTGCAATTGCAATTTCTGTTTTGAGCTTTGCTATCTTTTTTTGAGTTTGCGATGCATCAATATACATCATTATGTTTTTCGTCTTTTTGACTATTGTTTTCAGTTCTTTATAGTATGTATTTATTGTTTTGCATGTTTCATCTCTTGCAAATTCAATTTGCATCTTTGTCAGATATTCAATTTTCTGATCTCATGATTTCTTGAAGTGAGAAATCTCAATTTCTTTTATTGAATTCAGTGTTTTTTGCACTTTGTTCAATATTTGATATATTTGCGTAAGTCTGTCTTTGCACTTCTTGACTTTTCAAGATAAATTTGTCTTCATCTCATTTCAGTTTAAATATTTCGATGCGTTCAGATTTAGATTCAATTTGATAGAGTATTGAGATGAGTACGAAATAAATATTCTTTTTCTGATAGAATGTTTTTTCAATAACTTAACTATTCAAATTGCATAGTTCTTGCACTTTTGATCTAATTGCATCTTCGTTGACGAGATTTCAACTTCTTTTTTTTTCATTAAGTGCATGCAGTCTATGACTATGACACTGTCTAAACGCTGTATGTATGCTAAGTTACATGTAATTTAATCAAAGTCGATGCTTTATATCTTTTCATTAATCAATCACATCGATAGTTTGCATATACAAGCACTCTCGCTCAAACTCTTGCAATCATACTTTCGTTCTTCTTCGTTTCTTTGCACTCTTTGCGTTCTACTCTTTCGTTTCTAATAGTCATTTTCTCGTCGTAATTCAAGTATTTTTCAAATACTCTAGTGTTGCGATTCTTCCGATTTTGATGATGAACAGCGTTAATATGATGTCTGTGTTTTTGAGCTGAGTCTTTTTCTTAAGCTTTATCTGCTCTGATCTATAATGCTTGCAATTTAGTAGCAAATGCTCTGACGTTTGACTCACTTTGCATATTTCATAGCATTTGTTTGAATTATTCTCTGATACTCGATGCAAATAGCTCTTGAAATACTTATGTTTCATTTTCAACTGAATAAAGATTGAAAACGTTAGTCTATCAATTTTTCTAAGCTCTTTTAGTGATTTCTGACTTAGATTCACATTCGATATGTGCTTTCGATACTGATTTCCCTTCTTGATGCTGCTTTTTCAAACATTTAATCATTGTAATTTCGTCTCTTTGCAAATTTGCTTTTTGACGAAGCTTATGATGATTGCTTTCATGTTGTTGATAACTGATAATTCTTGAGCAGCGCTTTTGACTAGTTGATCTGCTTTTTCGTTCTCAATAATGTTCTTGCAACTCAATATTCACTGTATGCAAATTTGACACTGATTCTGACGTAAATTGATCAAGTTTTGTCGTATGTCATCGAATAACTTCACATTGACGTTGCTCTTTGTGTTTAGTCTTTGCAAAGTCATTTGACTGTTCATGTACATTCAAATTTCGCTGTTTTTGAGTGCTTTTTCGCTGCACATTGTGATTGCATCGCTAATAGCTTGCAGTTTCGCTTTCGTTATGATAATTTTGCCTGAAACGCTTGTCGCTTTGCTGCATCTGACGAGCTCATGCGTGAATATCACTGTTGTTTCAATTTCTGTTTCAAATTCTGCTATCTTTTTCCGAATTTGCGATGCGTCGATATACATCACTATGCTCTTCACCTTTTTGATAATTCTTTCTAATTCTCTGTAGTGTGTATTGATCATTTCGCTGATTTCGCTTCTTGCAAATTCGGTTTGAATTTTTGCTAAATGCTCAATTTCTTGATCTCACGATTTCTTGAAGTGAGAAATTTCGATTTCTTTTATTGAATTCAGTGTTTTTTGCACTTTGTTCAATATTCAATATATCTGCGTGAGTCTGTCTTTGCACTTCTTGACTTTTCGAGGTAAATTCTATTTCGTCTCGTTTCAGAAATGTATTGAGATGAATACAATATGAATGTTCACTTTCTTGTTGAATACTTTTTCGATAATTCAACTATTCTAATTGCATAGTTCTTGCATTTTTGATCTAGTCGTACTTTCACTGACGAAATTTCAGCCTCTATTTGCATGACTTTTATGAGTGATGTTCGAAATGCTTTTAATGTCTTTCGTAACGCTGCGTTCTGCAGCTTGCAAAATTTGATTGCGTGACTTTTTTGATTGTTTCACCAGATTTCGACGTTGTAGTCACTAATGATTATGATGCATGCTAGATACAACTGTCTTTCTGACTTCGCGTTTAGTTCTCACTCACTATTCATTAATCTAAAGAGTGAGTGTAGCGTTCTTGTGACTGCGATGATTTTCGTTTGCATATGCATCTTGAAGTTGAGCTTTCGATTCAGTCAGACTTCTAGTCATCATATGCAAATCTTCGATTTTACGACTGTGTCATTGAGTAGCATAATCGTTTGATCGAATATCGCTTTATGACTTTCAAAATGAATCAATTCGAATTTTGAATCATTAAACTGCATTGCGTTTTCATTCGCTCATGTAAATGCAATTTTCGTCGTCTTTTTCAGCTTTTTTACATTCTTATCAATGCTCTTTTTCTTGATGTACAGTGTAACGTCGTCAATGTAGCTGAGTGACTGTAGATTTTCAATTCTTGCGCGAATCTTCAAGAATAAATGTTGAATGTAAATTAGAAACAGAATGAGTGAAATAGATGATTCTTGCAATATTTCTGTGAAAATTTCCTTTGACTTCTGACGTTCTTCATCAAATGCTAAGTCAATGACTCAATTTTGTAAGAAGCATTTTATTCAGTTGATCAAATTGATCAATATCTTCTGTTGAATCAAGATCTTGATCAGCTGTTTCAACGTCACATAATCAAAGACATCTTTGACGTTTAGCAGTAAACATGTAAGCGTGTTTTCGCGACTTTTTGTCATTTGCGCGTCGTGTACTAGATTTAGTACTGCGTTTATAGCTGATCTTTGTTTTCTGTCTCTCATTTGATCGAAGTCTAGCAGCTTGTCATTCATTTTCGCTGTGTATGACAATTGCATCACTATTAGCTTTTTCGCTATCTTGTCTAAGCAGTTTAGCAGTATGATAATTCTGTATGTCTTTGAAATTGAATAATTCGATTTTTTCGATTTTTTCAGAATGATTTCTGTGCCTTCGCGTCATATCTTTGAATGATAGTCACTTTCGATCAGATTCAAATACATCAGATTGAAAATTTTCAATATGCTTTTGTATGCTCGCTGCATGATTACGAATGACATATCATCTGATTTGAATGCTTTTCTGAGTGCTGAGAAGTCAATAGCATGCTTAATCTCTCTTTCGGCTGCAAAGACTAAAAGCAAAGAGCAATGTCAACTTGAAGTTATTCAATAACATACGGCAAAACCTGATCAATCTGCAACAAAATCGATGTCATATTTGCATACAGTGAGTATCGAGTCGCAAAGGCATCGTCGAAAACGAAGCAGCGAATCAATTGATCAAAGGCGCGACATAAAAAAGATCGGCAATCGACATCAGGAAAAGAATAATCATGAGCTTCATCAAAAAGCAAATAGACAAAGAGGCAAAAGAGCAATGACTAATTGCATGAAATGACAGCATCAAAAAAGGAAACCAGTATCAGAAGCATACAGCGAGGGTGAATATGAGTTACAGATCACTAAAGAAGCTTCAAAAAATAGACAGACTGACGTTTTCAACGTTTATACAGCTAAAAATGAGACATGACTATTTCAAAAGCTATTTGCATCGATTATCAGAGAATAATTCGGACAAATGCTATGAAATATGCAAGGCGAGACAAACGTTGAAACACTTACTACTGAACTGCAAACATTATAGAGCAGAACAGTTACAGCTTAAAGCAAAAGCACAGTTCAAAAACACAAACATCATATTGATGCTGTTCATCATCAAAATCGAAAGAATCGCAACACTAGAGTATTTGAAAAACACTTGAATTGCGACGAGAAAATGACTATTAGAAACGAAAGAGTAGAACGCGAAGAGTGCGAAGAGACGAAGAAAAATGAAAGTACGACTGCAAGAGTTTGAGCGAGAGTGCTTGTATGCACAAACTATCGATGTGATTAATCAACGAGAAGATATAAAGCAGCGACTTTGAGCAGATTACATGTAACTTAGCATACACACAGCGTCTAAACAATGTCATAGTCATAGACTGCATGCACTTAATGAAGAAATAAAATAAAAATCTCTTTCGATAATTCTTGATCACTGTATACTTTCGTTCAATAGTAAATTCTCATTGATTTGAACTTTCAAAGATGATGAATACATTGCTTTCAAGAATGTCTTGCACTTTTCATTAAATTCAGTTTTCAACTTCTTTTGCGCATTTTGTATTGAGAGTAGCTTTTCAATTAGTCGTGATTTGATGAACTTGTATGTCTGAAACACTTTCTTTTCTTCAACTTTGTTCAGAAAGTTGATTCAGAATTGATTTTTGATCAACTTTATTGCATCATGATACGAATTTCACATTCATATTATCTTTGTTCATGCTTCATTCATTTTACATCTTTTTCAAATTTGCTTTCTTGATGACAATGCTTTTTGCATTTCAATGAGCTTGTCATTTCATCAGAGTTTTGATTTTATGCATATTCGCTGTTTAAATACAAATAACTTCATTGCACTCTTAATGCATTCAATCAAGTAAATGATTTTTGTCTTTAAATTGATAGTTCTTTGCATTTTAATAATCATTTCATTCTTCGTCTTTTGTAAATGCATGTTAAATCTCTTTCAGTCAATCTATTAAAAATATGTTGCATATGTTGCATGCAACATACATAAAACATGATCTCTATGCTGATTTTCTTCTTAGCGAGAAATAGTTTCTTGCAGCAGATTTACAGTTCAAGACAAATGAGATCTTTCATTGCTCAGATTTTGATAGTTTACTTCTTAAGCATGAGTTGCAGATGTTTCATCTGTGATACACATGTATATCATAGTCAATTTCTTCTTTAATTACATTAATACACACTACTGTTTTCTTGAATTATACAAATGATGTTTTTGACTAAAGATTGACTTTATCATAAGACATTCAAAAGTCAAAACTCAGTGAAGAAATAAGATTCTCAAGATCAACAGTCATCATCATTGTATATCACGTCTTGCAGACATTCACTTCACTTGTAAAACATGTAACTCATCTGTTTCATGTTATTTGTAGAGATTTCTCTTGTGCAGATCAATCATGTTTTGCAAAAATGTTTATATGCTACATTTTTAATCAGACAGCATAGTTCAATCATTCTTTACTAACTCACTTGTGTTTCTCTTCTCTTAATGAAGTTTTCTCGTCAGCATATCATTCATATATAGAATGTTTGTATTTGAACATTTGTTAAATGATATTAATGAGATTCTTGAGTTTGCTCATGTTGAACTTAATGAGTCTTGTAAGTTGTTCATATCATAGTAATAAGCACGCAGTCTTAACAAGATTTTTACATAGTTAACATGTAAATTTAAAGAATGTTCATGATTTAAGTTCTTTCTGCTAATCATTCTTTCTCAACAGATCAAATGCAAGAATGTTCTGTCTCAGTTCTTGTTATTGCAATGACAAGATACTGAATTGAATGATTTTCATAAGCGATTTTTCTCATAGTTTTACATTTTATTTGACTTTCTCATTTGCATGTGAATTGCTTGTAGCATGCGCATTGAGATTATCAAAGTCTGCATGATCGCGAAAACTCTGCATGCAATCAACGCACAGCGCTTCATCATCATGCAACGCTTCAATGTCATTCAAACTTTTGATAATCTTTAGACTTTACTGTAGCTAAACAGTAGATTCGTAGTCAGCATCATGTACAGATGAGTTTCATTGCTGATCAAAGTGTAGCATATGAACATCTTTGCAAAACATGATTGATCTGCATAAGAAAGATTTTTACAAATAACATAAAACAGATGAGTTGCACATCTTACAAGCGAAGTGAGTGTCTGCAAGATGTGATATACAATGACAACAATTGTTGATCTTAAGAATCTCATTTCTTCACTGAATTTTGACTCTTAAATATCTTGATGATAGAATCAATTTTCAGTTGAAGACATCATCTGTATAACTTGAGAAAACAGTAGCATGTATTGATGTGATTAAAGAAGAAATCAATTGCAATATGCATGTGTATCACAGATGAAATGTTTGCAACTCATGTTTAAGAAGTAAACTGTTGAAATTTAAGCAGTGAAAAATCTTATTCATCTTGAACTGTGAATCTGTTGCAAGAAAACTCTTTAAGTAATTTCTCAAGTCTAAAAGAGAAATCAGCATAGAAATTGTGCTCTATGTATGTTGCATGCAGCATATACAACATATTTTCAATAGATGAATCATATGAAAAACACAGAGCACACTAGATGCGTGAAATGAATATCTGAAACATAATGATCATAAAAACAAGATCATTCAACAAGCAAAGCGCGCACATTTCAGATCATAAATGCATAAGCTAAATGATGCACTTAAGTTGATATGATGTTTCGCAAAATGAGTCAGAATCAAAAGTCAGTTATTTAAAAAACTTTCTCAGCTTTCATCATTAAAGTGAAGTAACATTGATCAAATGACAATGACGTTCAAGAAAAAAATCAAGATATTGTAAGAAAAATTCTTTCTTTCATTTTCTCAAACAAATGTTAATGACATTGTAAACTTATTTATACTCTTGACAGTATCATCTGACTTACACATCTCAAAAGATAAAGTGAGACAGACAATCAAAAGAATAAAAGCAAACAAAGCATTAAACATCTCAAACATTTTAAACAAAACATTGCAGACAGATCTTGCAAAACTGATCTCAATATTGACGAGTTTATTCAACGCATGTGTAATACATAAATATCATTTGAAGCAGTTCAAAAGGACTCAAATGATAGTATTATACAAATCAAAAAAGAGTGATTATATTGATTCAAAGACATATTGACTCATTGCTTTGCTTAATATTATGAGCAAAGCTCTGAAGTCAATCATGATTAAAAGACTGAGCAATATAGTTGAGATTCATCACATGCTATCTGATGCTCAAATGAGAGCGAGATGCAAGCAATTCATGATCTCGACGTTAAATTTACTAGTAGATCAGATTCACATGATATGAAATTGCAAAATCAAATACATAATGTTCATGCTAAGTTTAGATGTTGTTAAAGCATTTAATCAAGTCTTACATGTCAGACTTCTGCATATTCTAAAAATAAAAAGAACTTCAGACTACATAGTTGAATGAGTATGCAGCTTTCTTAAGAATCAAGAAACATTGCTGAGATTCAATGAGTAAACAAGTGACATGCGCGAGATAAATGCAGATATATCACAAAGATTTCTCATTTCATTGATTCTCTTTCTATTCTTTAACATAAGTTTGATTAAGAAGTGCGAAGCATTGAAAATTAAAATCAAAGTGCTCAACTTTGTAAATGACATTAACATTTTAACATATGATAAATTTATTGAAGAAATTTGCAAAACACTGAGCAGAATGCATGATGTCTGCACGAAATGAGTTTGCACTCATGATGCAACATTTGCATTAGAAAAGTATGAATTTACACATTTCATCAGAAAATCAAAAAGATTTGACATGACAGCTAGCATACAAATAGAAAGTTCAGTTATTAAGTCAAAATCAAACATGCAAGTTCTAAAAGTACAACTGAACATGAAATTGTAATGAGATGCGCATCTTCATCAAATCAAAGTGAATCACGTCACATGAATGTTAACACTTAGTCAACTTGAAGTTTTTACATGAGAAGTTATCTTCACAAAAGCAAGATAAATATACTCAGCAGTAATAAGATCAAAAATTGCATTTGAAGCATCAATCTGATATCGGCAAGAAAAAGAGAGAAAACTGTCAAATAAAGAATACAGACTTGAAACATTACAGAATCAGACTCTGCATCACATTGCAAAGATGTTCAAAAGAATAAGCATCGAGACTTTGAAAGCAGAAATGTATACAAGCTCACTGCATGTTCATCTGAACATATTACAAGACAAGATCACATTACGCAGTTAAGTCAACAATTATATGTAGAAAATCAGATAAGCATGCAAACTGATACACGCTCATCTGATGAGTATCAATTACATCATTTCTCACTTTTTTATTATTAAGAAAGTGACACTTTTGAACAACTTAATTTAAGAAGACGCGAAAATACAGTTGAGATGCAAGCAATTAGCTTTCGCTGCGACGATTTCAACTAATGATAACATTGCAATAGCACAGTATCACAGAAGTCAATGAAAGCAATGATGAAAAAAATATAGAAAATGCATTGCAGATGTTCACATCATCTCAACACAAAGATTGCATTTGTTCAACAAGATAATAAAGATGCAAAACAATCTTCAGAAAGTTGAAAACATTCTCATCATTTACATCAGAATCAAATGCATAAATCTGAATGTTTATTTGCACTTCAGAAATGTTTCAGATGCAAATAACATGCAATGCAACTGCAATTGAAATCATCAGATGATGAAACATGTACTAAAGTACTTGAATTGCGACAAGAAAATGACTATTAAAAACGAAAGAGTAAAGTGAGAAAAACATGAAGAAATGAGAAAATGAGAACACGAAAGAAAGAAGTTGTTTGATTGAAAGTGCTTGTTTGCACAAACTATCAATGTGATTGATCAATGAGAAGATATAAAGCAGCGACTTTAATCAAGATACATGTAATCTAACATATGCACAGTGTTTAAACAGTGTCATAGTCATAGACTGCATGCACTTAATGAAGAAATAAAAAAATTATGTTACACTTTTAATCAGACAACATAGTTTGATCATTCTCTATTAATTCGCTTGTATTTCTCTTCTTTTAACAAAGTCTTCTCATCAATGTATTGCTTACATATAAAATATTTATGTTTGAACATTTGTTAAATGATATTAATGAGATTCTTGAGTTTGTTTGTATCAAACTTAACAAGTCTCATGAGTTGTTTATGTTGTAGTAACAGACATGCAGTCTTAACAAGATTTATACATAGTTAGCATGTAAATTTAAAGAATGTTCATGATTCAAGTTCTTCTGCTAATCATCTTCAACAGATCAAACACAAGAGTGTTCTATCTCAGTTCTTATTATCATGATAACAAGATACTGAATTGAATGATTTTCATAAGCGATTTCTCTCATAGTTTTGCATTTTATTTAACTTTCTCATCTGCATGTGAATTACTTTTTGTAACATGCACATTGAGATTATCAAAGTCTGCGTGATCGCGAAAACTTTGCATGCAATCAATGCACAGCGCTTCATCATCATGCAATGCTTCAATGTCATTCAAACTTTTGATAATCTCTAGACTTTACTGTAGTTAAACAGTAGATTTGTAGTCAGCATCGCGTACAGATGAGTTTTATCACTGATCACAATTTATCATTTCAACAACATAATTTAATTGAAAAATAAATAATATTTATGCATCATTCACACATGATTGATGCTGTTATTTACATCAACTACACATTGCATATACTGTTTATAATGTTATTTACATGCATTATAATTAAAGATGAATCATTGTTTAATTAAAAGTTTCTTTTTTTCTTTTTTTCTCATAGAGATTTGAAGATTTTTATTGAAAGTTTCTAAAGTGAAATCATGAGTATACATCATCTTTTATCAAGATACAATTATTAAGATTAAGAATGAACTCACTTAAAAAAAGATAATTGTCATGATGAATTAATACATAAAGATTAGATCAGAGACTAAAATCAGAAACTGAGTTAAAGATCAGATCTGAGTTTTGATTAAATTGGAAATATCGATCAATTTAATCAATTGAGTAAAATGTTTCTTACAAAATCAAATTATTGACTTAGCATTTGATGACGAATGTCAGAAATCAAAGAAAATAAGCACAGAAATATTACAAGACTCATCTATCTCGCTCATTTTATTTCTAATTTATATTCAATACTTGTTTTCAAAGATTCGCGCAAAGTTCAAAAATTTACAGTCACTCAGCTATATTGACAATGTGACGCTATACGTTGAGGGAAGAAATATTGACAAGAATGTGAAAATGCTGAAAAACGCAGCAAAAATCGCTTTCATATGAACTAAGAACAATGCTCAATGACTTGAAATCTGAATTGATACACTTTGAAAGTTATAAAACAACATTCAATCAAATGATTATTCTACTCAATAACATGATCATAAAATCAAAGACATACGTATGATGGTTAGAAGTCTGACTGAATCAAAAGCTCAACTTCAAAGTTCATGTGCAAACAAAAATCGCGACAGTCACAAGAATGTTACACTCGTTGTTTAAATTAATGAATAGTGAGTGAAGATTAAATGTTAAATCAGAAAAGCAGTTATATCTGATATGCATCACGTCTATTAGCGATTATGACGTCGAAATATGATGAAATAATCAAAAAAGCTACTTAGTCAAATTTTACAAACTACAAAACACTGCATTATAAAAAATTCTGAGTGCATTTTGAACATCATCGATAAATGCTATGCAAATAAAAGTTGAAATTTCGTCAATGAAGATACGATTAAATCAAAAGTGCAAGAACTATGCAATTTGAATAGTTAAATTATTGAAAAAACACTTTATCAGAAAAAGAATATTTATTTTGTATTCATCTTAATACTTTATTGAATTGAATCTAAATCTGAATGCATCGAAATATCTGAACTGAAATGAGATGAAGACAAATTTATCTTGAAAAGTCAAGAAGTGCAAAGACAGACTCATGCAGATATATTAAATATTAAACAAAGTGCAAAAAACACTAAATTCAATAAAAGAAATTGAAATTTCTCACTTCAAGAAATCATGAGATCGGAAAATCAAATATCTGACAAAGATGCAAATTGAATTTGCAAGAGATGAAACATGCAAAATGATAAATACATACTATAGAAAACTGAAAACAATAGTCAAAAAGACGAAAAACATAATGATGTACATTGATGCATCGCAAACTTGGAAAAAAATAGCAGAGCTTAAAACAGAAATTGAAATCATGATGATATTTATGCACAAGTCTGTTAGATGCAGCAAGATGACAAGCGTGATCAATGAAATAATCATAATGAAAGCGAAATTGCAAGTTATCAACGATGCAATCGCGATATACAGCGAAGAAGCATCTGAAGACAGCGAAATTTGAGTGTACACAGACAGTTAAATGACGCTGCAAAGACTAAAAGCAAAGAGCAATGTCAACTTGAAGTTATTCAATAACATACGACAAAATCTGATCAATCTGCAACAAAATCAATGTTATATTTGCATACAGTGAGTATTGAATCACAAAGACATCATTGAAAATGAAGCAGTGAATCAATTGATCAAAGACACGACATGAAAAAGATTAACAATCGACATCAGAAAAAGAACAATCATGAACTTTATCAAAAAGCAAATAAATAAAGAGATAAAAAAGCAATGATTAATTGCATGAAACGACAGCATCAAAAAAGAAAATCAGTATCAGAAGTATACAGCGAGAGTGAATCTGAGTTACAGATTACTAAAAAAGCTTCAAAAAATAGATAGACTGATGTTTTCAACATTTATACAGCTAAAAATGAAACATGACTATTTCAAAAGCTATTTGCATCAATTATCAAAGAATAATTTGAACAAATGCTATGAAATATGCAAGACGAGACAAACGTTGAAACATTTATTACTGAACTGCAAACATTATAAAGCAGAACAGTTACAGCTTAAAGTAAAAGCACAGTTCAAAAACACAAACACTATATTGATGTTATTTATCATCAAGATTGAAAGAATTGCAATGCTAAAGTACTTGAAAAGTACTTGAATTGCAACAAGAAAATGACTATTGAGAACGAAAGAATAAAGTGAAAAGAACATGAAGAAGCAAGAAAATGAAAGCATGAAAGAAAGAAGTTGTTTGATTGAAAGCATTTGTTTGTGCAAACTATCGATGTGATTGATTAATGAGAAGATATAAAGCAGCGACTTTGATCAAGATACATGTAATTTAACATATGCACAGCGTCTAGACAATGTCATAGTTATGCACTTACTTCATGAAGAAAAAAAAATAAAAAAATCAGATCTGAGTTAGCTTTGAGACTTTGTGACTTTGTCAAGACATCATTTAAATCACGTCATATCTTCAACTTAATATGTCATAAATTATGTCATGTTCAATTTGACAATGCTTAACAAACTCTTTATAGTTAATCAATATTCTTGAGTTATCAAAAGCTCTTTAATAATTAACTTTATCATAATATATACTCATTCTGTGTTTACTTAAAATATCACATTATCATACTACTTTTATAAATCTCATTTATTTATTTAGTAAACTTAATCATCACAATTACAATATTATGTTAATTAAAAAGAATACAACGTTGATTTACATTAATACAACATTAATGAAAGTGAATTTAAAGAATGCTTGAAGATTATAAATAACTTTCATGAATAATATTTAAACAAGTTAAGATAGAAATTGATTCAAAAGATGAAAGATCGACTGAACTGTAGCAATGAGAACATTGTCTGATGAAGAGAAAGAATAATGTTGCGAGCGTGCACTTCAAGTTAGTCTAACATAGATCATGTTAAACTATCATAGACTAGTATAGAGCTGATGTTGACACGCTAGCGGCCTAGCGTGCCTTCGTGAATAAATACTCACGATGTGTTTCATCTTCTTTCTTCTTTAGCTTTGAACTTCTAGTTAGAATACACTCATATGATTCGCTCTATGCAGACTCATAACAATAAGTAGATAGATGAGCATGTAGAGTGATGAGTAGGTTGATAAGTATGTAGAGCGCTGAGTAGATGACTGAGTTGAAAGGCGAAGGTAAAAACTCTGCATATGACGTAATATCTTCAACAAGTTCTAGAATTCTTCTAAA